>OKRU01001080.1_pt1 | contig 27293 bp, 26 predicted proteins | sample 1601131 | NCBI WGS metagenome assembly OKRU01 (sample SAMEA3541558, study PRJEB24748) | human gut metagenome | biome: human gut; feature: human-associated habitat; material: faeces | place: China | collected 2012
TGATTATTCTCAATTTCCAAATCTACAGCTTTGGTACCAAACATAAATTTGCCACCATTGTTTTCTATATACTTTCTGATATTTGCAACAATTTTTACTAAATTGTCTGTTCCTATATGTGGCTTATTTATATATGAAATCTCTTCTGGTGCTCCAAACTTAACAAATGTATCTATTACATCTTTGCATAGCGAACTATGTAAATTTGTTGTAAGCTTTCCATCAGAAAAAGTTCCTGCTCCTCCTTCGCCAAACTGCACATTCGAACAAGTGTTCAACATACGTTCTTTCAAAAACAATTCAACATCTTTCTGTCTTTCTTCTACAGTTTTACCTTGCTCTACAATTATTGGCTTAATTCCATTCTCGATAAGAGTAAGTGCACAAAATAACCCTGCGGGACCGGCTCCAATTATAACTGGTCTATTATAGGATTTTAAATCATTGTGCAATACTGTTTTCTGCTTTAGTTCTTGCTCAATTAAGCTAGCATTTTTGTTTTTCAATAACTTGCTAACCTTAAAATTTTCCTTCAAGAAAACAACAATAGAATAATTGTAAAAAATATCATTCTTATCTCTTGCATCAATCGACTTTTTTACAATTTTATAGTCTATTACACTTTCCTGCGGAATATTAAATTTTGTATAGGCAATTTTTGCAACCTCATCATTCGATAAATCTTGCCTAATTTTTATATTTTCTAATCTAACAGTACACATTTTCGTTCCTTTTCTAAAAATCTACCTATAATTATACTATTTTGAGCAGTTTACGTCAATCAGAACCTTTTATATTTTCTAAATTTTTAAAAATTTTAATTACGCTACATATTTCGACAGACATTTGCACTCGCTATATATTATAATTATGTCATCTTGTGCTGAGAGGAGGTGATACACTTGAAGAACAAGAAAAACAAGAGACAAAAAAGTTCTAAAAAATTTCTCAAGTTTTTACATATTGTAGTTATTATACTTAAATATATCTTGAAAATTTTAATAGAGCTAAAGTCAATTATTGATGCATTCAAAAATTGACAAAAAAACTAGGTATGCCGTTAACATACCTAGTTTTTTTAGTAATCTTTGATTACTAACATCTCGCACTGAAATTCAGTTACTTGAAAAACAAGAGTTTCAAGTATTATTATACTATATTTTTAAATTTTTTCAATGTCTTTGGCAAAAATTTTATTATAATCGTTCGACATTTTTCTTACTATATTATAAAAGCCCTCCTACATAGTCTGCACACTATATAGGGGGAATTAGGTTTTAGCTTTCAAAATCTTGTTAGCAGATTTCAAAGGTTGCCTTAGGCATTTGTGCTTGCATTCTTTCGATGAACTTTCTAACGGAATATTCGTACTCACTAGGATAGTACACAATGGTTACAATTCCTTCGAAACTGCTGCAAGCATCTTCATCAAAAACGCTTTCGCAATTATTTCCGAGGTCAGACAACAAATAGATGTGTGCATCTTTAGGTGCTTCTTTCAGAGCGACATTGATTGCTTCAACAATATCAGTTGCACCTCCAATATCATAATCCAAGACACTCCTATTTTCAGAGAACTCTTCGCTTTTCTCTGCAAACACATACTTCTTGCCTTCAGAGACTTGTACCTTTTGAAGCACATCTTCTTGAAATGCAGCCATACTACCAGAACAGTCTCCCAAGATATATGATTCGCGAGGAATCTCCATATCTTCGAGAATTGCATTGTTCAAGGTATTAGCTGTCTTAGCAACATCTTTTTCATCTGAAAGAGTCTCCAAATTTTCCAACATGTCTTCATCTACTTCAGTAGTACGATACATCGGGTCCTCATCAGGGTCTGTTTCAGGTTCAAGAGTTGGCACGCTCTTTACCTTAGACCACTTGCCCCAATATTCCACATTTACTGTAGAAGTAGTGGTGAGTTTTTCAACCACATCAGAGAGATGCTTATCAACATCCTTTGACTCGAAATACGGAGTAAGCAATGTTATCTGAGTATTGTTTGCCTCTACTCTGTCTCTGCCCGTAGTGTTCCAACAGTCGCTGATGATGTATATGTTAACATAGCCGTCATCAATAGCTTTCTGCACTTCATCATAGAGTGCAGTCTTGCCATTCTTTCCGAACCAAACAATGTCAACAGATGTGTTATTCAAGTACTCCGAGACAGTCGGCTCATAGCTAAAGTACCGCGACGAATAGGTCTCGTCAATCAATACAACTGTTGTTTTTGCCGCCGCACTTGCATTTATGCAAAATAATGCAAGTGTTGTCAGGCTTATTGCAAAAGCTAGCCATGCCTTTGCTATCGCTTTTTTTAGAGTCATATTGACTCTCCTTTCTTTTCTACATACCACTTTGGTTACGTAGATTGCGTACTCTTGTGCAGAGAGTACTGGTGTATTGCCAACAAAATTTATTATACCATTTTGCATTAATTATGTCAATTTCTATCCTAGAGCAACATCCAAAAGCATCATTATTACAAAGCCTACCCCCACACTAATAGTCACTAAATTTGATTTTTTTTCAGCTTGTGCTTCAGGTATTAGCTCAGATGATACTACGTAAATCATTGCTCCTGCTGCAAATGATAGAAAATATGGTAAAATTGGCACCACAATCCTCGTTAATGCAATGGTTATTATTGCCCCAATTGGTTCTACTATTCCAGATAAAGTACCTCCTAAGAATGACTTAAATTTACTTTTTCCAGAGCTATGAAGTGGCATTGATATAATTGCCCCTTCTGGTATATTTTGTATCGCTATTCCAATAGCTAACGCAAATGCTTCTGCGAGTGTTATTCCTGTATTTTGTGAGAAAAGTCCTGCAAACGCAACCCCGACAGCCATTCCCTCCGGAATGTTATGCAATGTCACTGCAAAAACCAGCATGGTTGTCTTTTTCAAGCGTGCCGGAATGCCTTCTGCCTCCTTGCTATTCATATGCAGATGCGGAATCAGCCGATCCAACAGCAGCAAAAACGCAATTCCAACCAAAAAGCCAATGGCTGCCGGTAAAAATGCAAGCCGTCCCCGGTCAGATTCCTGCTCTAAAGCTGGAATCAACAGACTCCAAACGGAAGCAGCGGTCATAATTCCAGCAGCAAAGCCCGTTAAAATCCGCTGTACACTGGTTGGAAGATTGTTTTTCAAAAACAATGCACACGCTGCCCCCAGTGTTGTGCCCAGAAACGGGATTAAAATTCCCTGTACAACTTGTGTCATCATAATTCTCCTTTCTCTGATGCTCATGGTTAATTGGTTAGTTGTAACTAACTATAAAATAGTATACACAGCTTTTCTCTTTTTGTCAATCCTTTTCCCTGACGAATTTTTTCAACAAATCAACACAGACTACAAGAACAGGAGGTGTATCCAAATGCCATTTCCCGATTTACAAACATTATTACAGGCAAGCAATTCTTCTCGGCAGTTTCTGCTTTCGCTGCCTGTAGATGTGCAATTGCAGCTGCATGAACAGAACGACTGGATTCACACACAAGCAGACTTACGGCGATATGCTGCTTATTATCATATAAATTAAATCGCACAAAAAAGGCGGTGCTCCGGTTGGAACATCGCCCTTTTCATACATCTTGATTTTTATTTCCGGTCTTCCTGCTTCAGCAGTGGTGTCATGCTCTTTGCACAAATTGCCATCGTAGACGCATTGTGTAAAAAGGCGGACGTTGCCGGCGGAAGTACGCTCAACAAGCCCAACAGCAACAAGGTGGAATTAAAGCCCAGAATAAAGCGATAATTGGAATGAATCCGCTTCATCAGACGTTCGCTCAATTTCCGCAGGGTTGCCAGTTCGGTCAGATTTGCTCCACGCAAAGTAATATCTGCTGCTTCACGGGCAATATCCGAGGCATCGCTCATTGCAACGGAAACATTTGCCGCTGCGAGTGCTGGTGCATCGTTGATACCGTCACCAACCATAATGACCCGTTTTCCCTCTGCTTTCAGTTCTTCGACATAACGGTGCTTGTCCTCCGGCAGAACCTGTGCATGATACTGCGTAATGCCCAGCATTTCTGCAGTTCGGCTGGCTGCCTGTTCGCTGTCACCCGTCAACATGACAAGGTTGCTGATACCAGCATCTCGCAGCATGGTAATTGCCTGCTTTGCCTCTGCTCTTGGCGGGTCTGCAATGCAGAGCACTCCTGCCAACTCTGAACCGATTGCCAGATAGACAACGGAGCATGCTCCAGATTTTGCATCAATTTCCGCCTGCTGTTCCGGCATAATCACAATGCCTTCATCTTCTGCAACAAAATGCTTGCTGCCGATAATTGCACGTTCTCCATGCAGCGTGGTTGCAATGCCATGTGCAACGATATACTGCACTTCTGCGTGTTCTTCTTCGTGGTGCAGGTTCTGTTCCGCAGCTCCCTTTACAATGGCTCTTGCAACGCTGTGTGGGAAATGCTCTTCCAGACAAGCTGCTGTTTTCAGCACTTCCGATTCTGTATATGCTCCAAACGGAATGACCTTTTCCAGAACGGGTTCTGCATTCGTCAGCGTACCAGTCTTATCAAAGACAATCGTATCTGCTTCAGCAAACGCTTCGAGATACTTTCCGCCCTTGATGGTAATATCACAGTCTGCTGCTTCCCGAATTGCCGAAATTACAGAAATCGGCGTGGAAAGCTTGATGGCACAAGAATAGTCCACCATTAAAATCGAAACTGCCTTTGTAATATTCCGTGTCAGCAGCAAGGTCAATCCAAAGCCTAAGAAACTAAACGGGACAATGCTGTCCGCCAGATGTTCTGCACGGCTCTGAACGCCTGCTTTCAGATTTTCGGAATGGTCAATCAATTCAATGATTTTTTGCAGCTTGGTATTTCCGCTAACGGCTTTTACCTGAATGACAATCGTTCCTTCTTCGACAACCGTTCCGGCAAATACCGTTGCTCCAGCGGATTTCATCACGCTCAGCGGTTCGCCTGTCATAGAGGATTCGTTGATATTGGCTTCGCCGTCTACAATCGTACCATCAACCGGAATGATGCTGCCCGTCCGAACACGGATGCAGTCATCTACCTGCAAGTCTGCCATTGGTATCAGCCGCTCTACATCGCCATCAACGACCCAGACTTGTTCCGTCTTAATTGCTAAACTATCTGTCAAAGCAGCCTTTGTTCTGGCTCTGGTATAATCTTCCAGCAAGGAGGAAACAGACAGCAAGAACATAATCGTTCCAGCAGTCTTATAGTTCTTTTGCAGCAGGCAAGCTGCTACAGAAGTACCATCCAGCACTTCTACATTCAGATGGCAGTCCAATAAGTTCTTCACTGCCCGTCCGACATACCGCAATCCTCTCAGGAAAATCATTGCGTTTCCGATGGGGGTCGGCAGCAATGCTTTATATAGAACCCGTTTTGCAACCAGTTTTGCCAAATCATTTTTGAAATCAGAATCAATCTGTTCCGTTCCAATCTGATTTTCCAACGGCTGCATGGTGCGAGGATTCATTCTTGCAACCAGACGGATGACATCCAAGCGATGTCCATTCCGGTAATGTACCAGAATACCGCCGTTTTGTGCATGAACTTCTACCTGCAATACAAACCGATTCCGCAGCAATGCTTCCTGAATGGCGGTTTCCAGTTCCCGTTCAAATGCATATGCACCGCAACGAAACCGGATTCTGCCGGGTTTGTCATAAACGATTTTGCCATTCATGGTACAATCACTTCGTTTCTTCTTCAGTTGCAGCTTCTTCTGCGATGTCTGCCAGTCCAGCTTCTTCCTTTGCATCACAGCAAATATCAGATGCTTCATCCTTCATGTTCTGGAAGGTTGCCTTTGCATCGCTCTGGAGCTTCATGCCCTTTGCCAGACCGCTGACTGCCAGCTTCCGAGTGGTTTCTGCTGTTACAATCTTCTTACCGATTACCAGAGCAGCTGCACCGCCGATTGCACACCACAGTTTTTCATTTTTAAAACATTTCCACATATGTAACACTCCTTTAATTTTATGAAAGTTCTTTTTGCTTTTGGTAAACTCTACGTGAGTTCCTGTGATTTTATTATACGACAAACACCCTAAAAAGTCAATAGAATCCGACAAAAATTAGACTTTACAAACCACAGTTTTTAAAAAGAAAAGGTTAGTCAAAACTTTTCAAAACCTATTTGCAGCGTTTCATTTTAAAAGAAAATCCTACAAGCCGTTTTCATATGGCTTTTCAAAAAAATAACAAAAAATCAATGCTGCTTTTTCAAATTTAACCGGATAGTTGCAGGAAGTCCCAAAGTATGTTATACTATAAAAAGCACATATCGGGTAACCCTTACAGCACTCTGGAAAGGTGGTTTGATTTCTTGTACCCATTTCTTGAAAAGAGCATTCTATTCTGGATGATTCTCATTTCTGTTGCATCCACAATTGACACCATTCACCCACTCCCTGTGATTTCTCTTTTGCTTGCCCTGACGATTTCCGCCCTTGCACAGGCATTTCCGAAAAATTGGCTGTCTAGTGTCTGCCTTGGCGGTTACTTTCTGCTTTGCAGCTGTTATCCGCCGATTCTCTTGACGATGCCGCTGCTCTTATATGATGCAATTCGGGCGAAAAAATGGTATCTTTCTATTTTTGCCGTGGGTGCTCTGCTGCACATTGCTACATTTTCCGTGCTGCAAATCTGTTTATTCTGCGGATTGATTCCGCTTTCGATTCTATTGGGCTGGCGGACTCAACAATGGGAAACTTGGGTACAGACTGCCCACCAGCAGCATGACCATGCAAGCGAATTGCAGCAAAAATTGACCCAGCGAAACCGCCAGTTGCAAACGGCACAGAATGATGCGGTACGCATGGCAACGCTGCAAGAACGCAACCGCATTGCCAGAGAAATTCATGACAATGTAGGGCATATGCTGACCCGTGCTCTGCTACAAACAGGAGCACTTGCTGTTTGTGTCAAAGAAGAGCCGTTGAAAGCCTCTGTTGCTGCCCTACAGGAAACATTAGACAGTGCCATGACCAGTATCCGCAGCAGCGTGCACAAGCTGCATGATGATGCCATCCCATTGGAAAAGTCTGTACAAGACTGCTTGCAACCTCTGAAAGATACTTACCACATCACCTTGACTTATGATATTTCCGAACAGATTCCCAGCATTGTAAAGCTGTGTTTGCTGGGTGTTTTAAAAGAAAGCCTGTCGAATGTTGTCAAGCACTCCAACGGCGATGCCATTCAAATTGTCCTTCGGGAACATCCGGCTTTTTATCAGCTTTCCATTACAGACAACGGAACAGGCTCGCACTTGCAGCAAACCGGAATCGGTCTGGAAACCATGCAAGACCGAGCCGAACAAGTTCACGGGCTGATTCGATTCTTTCCGGAAAAAGATTCGTTTCGGGTGTTTCTCTCTATTCCAAAATCATAAATTGCCCACCTTACTATTATAATGTAAAGAAAGGATTTCTCCCCTATGCGTATTATTCTCATTGATGACGACCAGCTTGTGACGCTCTCGCTGAAAACCATCCTTGAAAGCACCGGCTCTGTACAGGTTCTGGCAACTGGAACATCTGGAGCGGAAGCGATTGCTCTCTATCAACAGTGGAAACCGGATGTCCTGCTACTGGACATTCAAATGCCGAATGGAAGCGGACTGGATGCCGGCGAACAGATTCTGCAACAAGATCCAAACGCTCGCATTCTGTTCCTGACCACATTCTCCGATGATGCTTACATTGCAAAGGCGTTAGAACTCGGAGCAAAGGGATACCTATTAAAACAGGACTTTGCCGGAATCGTTCCGGCTCTCGAAGCAGTCATGCAGGGGCAACACGTATTCGGGGAGCAAGTCGTTTCCTGTTTCTCCAAACAGTTCAAAAAGAAATCCACGTTCGACTATGCCAAATATGACATTACAGAGAAAGAACAGGAAATCATTGCACAGGTTGCAAAGGGATACAGCAACAAGGAAATCGCTGCGGCACTTTGTTTCAGTGAGGGAACGATTCGGAATTATCTCAGCAGCATTTTGGAAAAATTGCAGCTGCGTGACCGGACACAGCTGGCAGTTTACTACTATCATCACCAGATGGACGTGTAAAATTCCGGAATTTGTGCAACTTGCATAAAATCTAGGTTCAATTTGCATTTTCTTTTTACGTAAAAAAGTCGAAAAACCGCTTGACAATCCTGCGGATTTCTGCTATAATAATAAAGCACTGAGGCGAGATACCAAAACGTAAGATAATGAAAACGTGATATCGTATCTTGTTAAAATATGCGAGTGTGCTGGAATTGGCAGACAGGCACGTTTGAGGGGCGTGTGTTTCGACGTACGGGTTCAAGTCCCGTCACTCGCACCACATGCACACAGTGCAGAATACGGATGGAAAGATGGCTGAGCTGGTCTAAGGCGCACGACTGGAACTCGTGTGTACGTTAATAGCGTACCGAGGGTTCGAATCCCTCTCTTTCCGCCAAATAGTTTACAAAAAAGCGGTAGATGATTTCACATTTACCGCTTTTTTGTATATCAAAAACATAAAAAATAGATTCCCTGACTGGATTCACACCATCAAGAAATCTATTTTTTCATTTATAAATCTGTCCACAGCTGACCTGCTCGTGTCATATTGTGTCATATAAGTACTGGTTTTTTCGTTCAATTCAAATGCTTGCTTTTGAATGAACTTCATCGCTTTTTTCTGAATCTCGTACTCGTCAATCCTCTAATTTCATAGACTCTGTATTTTCTTCCTTGCTGTCTGCAATCATTTCCCGATCCCATGCATCCGGCTCTTCCTCCGGAATCACAGGAACAGAAACCAAATCATGAAACATCAGAATAAATCCCTGCAACTGTTCTTCTGTCAGTTGATTCAAAATCTGTACTGCTTGTTCTCTGGTACTCATTCTAAACGCCTCCTATTCATTCTCTTGCGTCTATTCGGTTTCCTCTGCATTCAGCATACCAAATTTTTTCTGCTTTGTCAATATCCTTTTTCAAAAACAGCCACCTCCTACCGTTTCGGTAAGAGATGGCTGTTTCTCGTTTCACCAAAAATCAAATTTACAGTGCCTGCTTCAAAATTGCAACCACATCTTCATGGGTCAATACCTGATAACCGCCAGTCATAATCAGCGTTGCATCTGCAATGCCCTCCAGCATATCTTCTGTCACGCCCAAGTCCGTCAGATTCATTACCAGACCCAATTGCTTCATATAAGCTTCCATACAAGCAAGTCCTTCTTCTGCAATCTGTTCATCGGTCTTTCCATCTGAGCATACATCCCAAACATTCATCGCATACCGCTTGAACTTCGGCAAGCCAGCCTGCAAAATATACCGATAATACGGCAGCGAAACAGCAGATAATGTCATGCCATGGGTTGCATCGGTATACGCACCGACTGCTTGCCCAATCATATGCACTTCCCAGTCGGTTGTCTTGCCTTTTTCTACCAGCGTATTCAGTGCCCATGTTGCAATCCACATGATATTGCTTCTTGCTTCGTAGTCTTTCGGATTCTCTACCGCAATCTTTGCACTGTGAGTCAGCGATTTCAGCAGCCCTTCCATCAGATAATCCGAAGTGTTGTCATCCGTTCCGGAGAAGTACTGTTCCAGAATGTGTGACATAATATCAAAGAATCCAGCAATCATCTGATACTTTGGCAGTGTAAAGGTAAAGACTGGATTCAGAATAGAGAACTTCGGCATCACTTCTTCCCCGAATACATGCCCGATTTTCAGCTTCTGTTCATGGTTGGTGATAACCGAACCTGCGTTCATTTCTGAACCAGTTCCAACCATCGTCAGCACACAGCCCACCGGAATGATCTCGTTTTCCGGCTCTTCTTCCCGAATATAGAACTTTTCCCACGGGTCTTCCGGACAGTGCACGGAAACAGAAACGGCTTTCGCATAGTCGCAGACAGAACCGCCACCAACTGCCAGAATAAAATCAACTTTTCCGGCTCTTGCCCGTTCGCAGCCCTCTTTCAGCTTTTCTACAGTCGGGTTCGGCATAACACCAGCATCTTCTACAATCGTCTTGCCGCATTCCTGCAAGATGGAAACGACTTGATCATAAATGCCATTCTTCTTAATCGAACCGCCGCCGTAAACCAGCAGAATATTTTTCCCGTACTTCGGCAGTTCTTTCCGCAAGCCATCAAGTGCCTGCTCTCCGAAATACAGCTTGGTCGGATTACAATATTCAAAATTTCCTAACATGAGAGATTCCTCCTTTTTATTACTGTTTAAATGCTATCTACCCAGCTTTTCAGCCCTGCAACGCTCTGTGTGCCGTTCAGCAGCTTGCCTTCTACAATCGTTGCACCCGGTGCACTGTCTTTCAGATTGGCAACAGTCTTGCCGAATCCACTGCCGCCGGAAGTTGCAAACAGAACAATCTTCTTTCCAGAGAAATCGCCGCTTTCCAAAAACGTATTGATGATGGTCGGTGCAACATACCACCAAATCGGGAAGCCTACAAAAATCGTGTCATAGTCTGCCAGATTGCTGCACGGAGCTGCAATTGCTGGACGAGAGCTCTTATCCTGCATTTCAACCGTGCTGCGGCTCTTCTTGTCCATCCAGTTCAAGTCAGCGTTGGTATACGGAACAGCCGGCTTGATTTCAAACAAGTCTGCTCCTGCTGCCTCGGCCAGCAACTTCGCAACATTTGCAGTAACGCCACTTGCGGAAAAATAAGCAACCAATGTTTTCATGAGAAATTCCTCCTATTAATAAAAATCATAATCTTTTTATTTGCCGAAGCTTGCTAAAAATTCAACAGTTTCTGGGTCATAGTGCGAGAAGAACGCACTTTCTGCCTCATCCAATGCATGAATCTTCTGCATATCATCTTCATTCAAGGTGAAATCAAAGACATTGAAATTTTCCTGCATCCGTTCCTTGTGGGTCGACTTCGGAATCACAACAACACCGCTCTGAATCAAGAACCGCAGAACGGTCTGTGCAACGGTCTTGCCGTATTTTGCACCAACTTCCTGCAAAACCGGATTCTGGAACAAATCTTTTCTGCCCTCTGCAAACGGCCCCCAAGATTCAATCTGCGTGTGATACTTGTCCAGATACTTCCGAGCCTGCTTCTGCTGCTGGAACGGATGGGTTTCAATCTGGTTCACTGCCGGCTGCACCTTGACAAAATTGCTGATGTCTACGAATCGGTCTGGATAGAAGTTAGAAACCCCAATTGCCTTTAAAATGCCCTGTTCATATGCTTCTTCCATTGCCCGATACGTGCCGTAATAATCCCCGATTGGCTGATGAATCAACAGCAGGTCAATATAATCCGTCTTTAACTTTTTCAGCGACTCTTCAATGGATGCCTTTGCCTTTTCATATCCGGCGTTTGTAATCCATACCTTTGTGGTCAGGAACAGTTCTTTCCGTGGAATGCCACTGTTTGAAATTGCTGCACCAACGCCTTCTTCGTTATAATAAGCCTGTGCGGTGTCAATCAGCCGATAGCCTACTTCCAAGGCATCGGATACGCAGCGTTCGCATTCCTTCGGGTCAACCTGATATACACCATAGCCCAGAATCGGCATCTTTACACCATTGTTCAATGTTACAGATTTCATTTTGTTTCTTCCTCCTTCAAAGCAGCATACTGTTCCTCGGTTACAGCTTCTAACCATTCATTGCTGATCTCTTCGCCCGGACATTCAATTGCAAGGTGGCTGAACCAACTGTTTGCCTTTGCACCATGCCAATGCTTGACTTCCGGCGGAATCACAACAACATCTCCCAGATGCAGGCTTTGTGCTGGCTTTCCATCTTCCTGATACCAGCCTTCCCCATCGACACAAAGCAAAATCTGTCCGCCACCGCTCTTTGCGTGGTGAATGTGCCAGTTGTTCCGGCAGCCCGGCTCAAAGGTTACATTTGCAATGAAAACGGTTTCCTTTGGATTGGTCAGCGGTTTCAGATAGGATCGTCCGATGAAATACTTTGCAAATGCGGTATTTGGTTCACCCTGTCCGAAAAATCCGCCATGTTCTTCGGTCGCATCGTCTGCATAAACTTCCTTTGCCATCCGGAATGCAGCCCATGCATTCGGCCAGCCTGCATAGAATGCAACCTGTGTCAAAATTTCTACCATTTCAGACTTGCTGACACCGTTTTTCTTTGCGGTTGCCAGATGATATTGCAGCGAACTGTCTACAATGCCCTTACTAATCAAAGAAGTAATCGTCACAATCGAACGCAACTTCAACGGAAGCTGTGCCTCTCTCGACCAAACTTCTCCAAACAATACATCATCGTTCAATGCCGCAAACTGCGGTGCAAATGTTCCAAGGGTATCTCTGCCGGCGGTCTGTTTTACCACGAAAAAAACCTCCTATTTTCTGTTTGTTTTTATATCTGTTTTCCGAGCTGATAAGCCTGCTCTTCGTAATCGGTTCGTTCCAGTGCCGGAACATCCATACAATCTGCACCAATCACCATGCCAGCAATGTCCCAATCCAAGAACTTTGCCATGCCCTGAAAAGAAGCAATTGCTCCGGCTGCGGATTCCATGGTATTATCTGCCATCGTCACCAACAGAGCCGTTTTCTTGTTGTGGTGCAACTGGGCATCACAGGCATAGAATCGGTCAATGACTGCCCGGATCTGTGCATTCATTGCATAATAATAAATCGGCGTTGCAAAGGCAACCGCATCCGCTGCCAACAGTTCCGGATACAGCGTTTTCATATCATCTGCAAAGGCACAGCCTCGGTCGGTGTTGTGGCAAGTTTCACAGGCAATACAAGGATGTACCTGCCGAAAGGCAGCATCAAACCGACAGACTTCATGTCCGGTTTCCTCTGCACCTCGAATGAAGGCAGCTGCCAAGTGGGCGGACGTTCCATTTTTATGATGGCTTCCGGTAATTACAACAATTTTCATACGGTTTCCTCCTGTGTTTCGTCTGCACAAATTGCAGCAATCCATGCTTTGATTTCCTGCATCGGGGTTTCCAGATGGTCACCGCCGTTGAAGTCAAACTGAATTTCTTTTTCGTGTGCAAATGCAGCACCTCGACAGGCGATTTTCATATCTGCAATCGTATGTCCCGGCCATCCGCCGTTTGTCATAAACGGAATCACGGTCTTTCCGCTGAAATTCTGCTGGTGCAGGAATGTCCGAACGGCTGGTGCCATCGTGTACCACCAAGTCGGTGTTCCAATGAAAATCCGGTCATAATCTGCAACGGACACCGAAAGCGGTTGAATCTCCGGTTCATATCCCCGGTTGACTTCCTCCTGTCCCTGTGCAACAACGGCATCATATCCGCCTGTGTAAGGCGTAACTGTTTGAATCTCGGCAATGTCTGCCTGCGTTGCCTGTTGCAGCATCTCTGCAATTCGTTTCGTGTTGCCGTTTGTCAGAGAATAATAAACAATCAGCGATTTCATATTGTTGTTCGCTCCTTATCGAATAAAATTCGTTCCTTGCCGTGGTTCTTGTTCCGGCAAGCCATAGGCTTCCTTACCCAGTGCAATGCTTTTCATCAGGAACGTCATATTTCTTGCAAGGGTTCGCATCGTTTGCAATCCCTCTGCATCCTGTTTGGCTTCGCCCGGCTCTCTGCCGTGAATGCTGTTCCAATACTGACTAGAGGCAACTGGCATACCGGAAATCGTGAAGAACTTGTTCAGTTCGTCAAATGTTGCAGACAAACCGCCTCTTCTGGCTGCAACTACACTTGCACCCACTTTCATCCGTTTATCAAACGGGGTGCTATAAAACAGCCGATGCAAAAACGCAACCAAAGTTGCATTTGCAGAGGCATAATAAACCGGACTGCCAATGACCATTCCATCACAGGCTTCAAACTTCGGAGCGGTTTCGTTGACCAAATCATCGAACACACACGCTCCCTTTTTCGTACATCCATAGCAGGCAACACAGCCCCGAATGTCCTTGTTTCCAACCTGAATCCATTCTGTTTCCACTTGATTTTCCTGAAAAATCCGTTCCATTTCTCGCAGGGCAATGGCAGTATTGCCGTTTGCATGCGGACTTCCGTTAATCAATAATACGTTCATGATTTTTACTCCTCTTTCCATGTGGAATTGATTCCTGATTGCCGTGGCAAGCGGCGGCTGTCGCTCCGCCGTCTGCCAAGGGCATCAATCCCACTTTAATTCGCCCGTTTCCACGGCGATTTCGTAGCGTTCAATCTTGTAGTTCAACCGTTTCAATGTGGTATCAATTTTTTCTTTCTGCTCCAACAGCAATTCTCGCTGTTCTGTCAAAAGCTGCAATCTTGCCGGAATGGTATGTTCGCCTTCCTGTGTTAGCTTTACATATTCAATAATCGCTTCTACCGGAAGCCCTGCCCCTCGCATACACTTTGCCAGCTCAATCCAACCCAAATCATCCAGCTGATAATCTCGAATACCGCTTGCAGTGCGATGAACTGGTGGAATCATTCCCACACGCTCATAATACCGCAAGGTATCTTGTGTCAAGCCGTACTGTTCACTCACTTCTTTGATGGTTATGACAAACACCTCCGTTTTTTCGTTTTTTTCATTATAGACCCTGGAGTTCACTCCAAGTCAAGCGTTTTTGAAATTTTCTGCGAAATTCACAAAAAATGAGAATGCTTTTCATATAATACCACGGATTTTGTGAAAATTATCCACAAAAAAGCAGCTGCGAACGCATTTGTCCACAGCTGCCATTGAATCATATTCTATTTTTGCAATGGTTTTCTTATCCCTGCATGCCACGCAGAATCCAGTCATACATACCCTGATACTGCAACGCAGAGCTGCCCCAAGAGAAATCTTTTTCCATACCACGCTGAATAATGTCGTTCCAATCTTCCCGATGGTTGAAATAGATGTTCTTTGCATAGTTGATGGTATACAGCAAATCATCTGCATTGTAATTGTGGAACGTAAAGCCTGTTCCGCACTTTTCAAATTCGTTGTATGGCTCTACGGTATCTTTCAGACCGCCTGTTTCCCGTACAATCGGAACCGTACCGTAACGGAGCGAAATCAGCTGTGTCAGACCGCATGGTTCAAAGCGAGATGGTACTAACATGGCATCTGCTGCCGCATAGAGCTTGTGAGCCAGTGCATCCGAATAGAAAATATTTGCAGAAACACGGTCTGGAAAACGACCCTGATAATACCGGAACATATCTTCATACCGAGATTCTCCCGTTCCAATGATGACAAACTGCGTAAATTCATCCACAATGCGTTCGGTAATCCAGTCAACCAAATCCAGACCCTTCTGGTCGGTCAGACGAGAAATAATTGCAATCATGAATTTACTGTCGTCCACAGGCAGACCCAATTCTTTCTGCAATGCCCGCTTTGCTTCCTTCTTCTTTGCAATTGCATTCTTTTCATTGTAATGCACCGCAATCTTCGGGTCAGTTTCCGGATTATAAACAGAATAGTCAATGCCGTTCAAAATACCACGCAGCGACCGGGAACGAGCACACAGCAGACCATCCAGCTGTTCGCCGTAATACGGGGTCTTGATTTCTTCTGCATAGGTTTCACTAACGGTTGTAATGTAATCTGCATAAACCAAGCCGCCCTTGAGCATATTTGCATCCTTTTTAAATTCCAGCTTGTCCGGCGTGAACATATAGCCCGGCAAGTTGGTGTTATAAATAAAGTGGTCGATGTCCCAAACGCCCTGGAACTTCAGGTTGTGAATGGTCATAATCGACTTTGTGCCCCAATAAAAGCTATGGGTTGCAAAGGTGCTCTTGAGGAATACCGGAATCATACCCGTCTGCCAGTCGTGGCAGTGAATAATGTCCGGATGGAATCCGATGACCGGCATGGCTGCCAGAACTGCCTTACAGAAGAAAATATAGCGTTCAATATCCCAGCGGACAGAATCTGTATAAGGCTTGTCACACTTGAAATAATATTCATTATCAATAAAGTAGAATGTGATGCCCTCATATTCATATTCCATGATGCCGACAAACATCTGTTCACTTCTCTGACCATAGTCCATATAGAAGTTGGAAACAAACTTGAATTTTCCACGGTATTCCCACGGAATACAAGTATAATTCGGCAAAATGACCCGTACGTCATAGTCCCCTTTATACAGGGCTTTCGGCAGTGCACCAACGACATCTGCCAGACCGCCGGTTTTGACGAATGGAACACATTCAGAAGCTGCAAATAAAATATTTTTCATCTTGCTTTTACCAACCGTGCTGCAAAGGACACGGTTTCTCCTTCCGTATCAAAATGCTGCAACCCAAACGATTGCAGGGAATGCAGTGCATCCAGAATTGCTGGTTTTGCAGCTGCTAAAAACATTATACAATATTTTTTCAAAATCGTCAAGTGGAATTTTCTTAAAAACTATAAAAATCGCACAAAATAAAAGAAAATTTCCGGTAAAATGTTGTGGAAAGCGTTTGTGCCGTTTGGCTCATTGCTGCAATTCCTGCACAAATCGTGGACTTTCGGTGATGTCCGCTCATAATCTTCTCATTTTTCATACAGGAAAAATTTTTGTGAAATATAGAAAAAATAGTTTCCAATGCGGAAAAAATATGGTATAATAAAGAAAGCTGAATCGAAAGGAGACTGCTTGGATTTTATGGCAGAACAGATACTTCACATGCAAGACCCTGCACAATGGCAGGCACTTTGCGGAAATTTTGACGAAAATATCCGCACGCTGGAACAGCTCTATGAAGTGACCATTGTTTGTCGGGATACAGAAATCAAAGTCAATGGAGCAGAAGCCAAAGCAGCACAGGCAGCAGCGGTATTGCAATCCCTGCTGCAAATGCTGGAAACTGGTCAGCCCATCTCCCTGCAAACCGTCCGCTATGCGGCAATGATGGTCAGCGAGGGCGAAGGACAGGAATTGCAGGCACTTGCAGACGGCGGCATTTGCCTCACCGCAACCGGAAAAGTGGTACGTGCCCGAACTGTTGGACAAAAACGCTACGTCACTGCCATTCAGAAAAATACCATTGTCTTTGGCATCGGCCCTGCCGGAACCGGAAAAACCTATCTTGCCGTTGCCATGGCAGTCAAAGCGTTCAAGCAGCATACCGTCAGCCGGATTATTTTGACCCGTCCGGCGGTGGAAGCCGGAGAAAAACTCGGGTTCTTGCCGGGTGACCTCCAAAACAAGGTAGACCCTTATTTAAGACCGCTGTATGATGCCCTCTTTGAAATGATGGGAGCAGAAGCGTTCCAGCGAAATCTGGAACGGGGCGTGATTGAAGTTGCACCGCTCGCCTATATGCGTGGCAGAACCCTCGACCATGCTTTCATCATTTTGGATGAAGCACAAAATACAACGTCTGAACAGCTGAAAATGTTCCTGACCCGTCTGGGTGAGGACAGCCGTATGGTCATCACCGGGGATATTACTCAGATTGACCTGCCGGATAAACGGAAATGCGGATTGCTGGAGGCAATGCAGGTGTTAAAACACGTCAACGACATCGCCATTCAGGAATTTACAAATAAAGATGTGGTACGCCATCGCTTGGTACAGGATATTATCCGTGCTTATGAAACGTATCATCATCGAGAAAGAAAGGTTGAGAAATGATGCGTGTAAAGGTTATGGTGAAAAACAATCAGAAGACAATCAAAGTGCCAGTGGGGATTCGGATGCTGATTCGCCGCTGCTGTCAGGCAGTTCTGGTGATGGAACAGTTTCCACATGATGCGGAAGTAAGCGTTTCGTTTGTCAGCAATGCCGAAATTCGGAATTTGAACAGAATTTACCGGAAAAAAGACAGTGTGACGGACGTGCTCTCGTTCCCGCTCGGCGTAGACGGAAAGTATGACATCAGCAAGGAAACCGGCTGTGCCCTGCTCGGCGATGTGGTCATCTCTCTGGAAACCGCTATGCGGCAGGCAGATTTGTACGGACACTCCCTCGAACGGGAAATCGGTTTCCTGACCGTGCATTCCATGCTGCACCTGCTGGGCTATGACCACGAAACTTCTCCGCTCGAAGCTCGGAAAATGCGGGAAAAGGAAGAACAGGTGCTCGGCGAACTGGGCATCTCCAGAGAAGAAACCTTTGTTTCAGAGGAGTAACACATGACAAAAACGGTATTTGTAACCATCTCCGGCAGAACGAATGTCGGAAAATCCTCCCTGCTGAATGCCATCGTCGGCGAACGGATTGCCTCGGTCAGCAATAAGCCGCAGACAACCCGTACCCGTATCACGGGCATTAAAACCGTTGGAGAAATCCAAATGGTGTTCATGGACACACCAGGGCTGCACAAGCCGAAAAACAAATTGAGCACCTACATGCTGCAAGCAGCAAAAGAGGCAGTCAATGACATGGATGTTGTCTTATTTGTAGCAGACTGCACCCGACAGCCCACCGAACAGGAACTGGAATTTTTACAGCCACTGAAAGCCTCTAAAACCAAAGTGATGCTGGTGCTGAATAAAATTGACCTGCTCGAAGAAAAAAATGTTCTGATGCAGCGAATTGCAGAATGGAACGCAGCGTTTCCGTTTGCAGAAAGTTTCCCCATCAGCGTTTCTGAAAATGACGGCGTGGATTTGGTGGAAGAAGCCGTCTGTCACTGTGCAATTCCTGCTCCGCACTACTTCCCGGATGACAAAATCACCGACCAGCCGGAACAAGTGCTGATTGCCGAAATGATTCGGGAACAGGTGCTGCGGCTGTTGCGGGATGAAGTGCCGCACGGCGTTGCAGTTGCAGTGGAACGACTCTCCGAACGGGACGACAAGGACTTACTGGACATTGATGCAACCATTTACTGTGAACGGGAATCCCACAAGGGCATTCTCATCGGCAAAAAGGGAGCCATGCTGAAACGGATTGCCAGCCAGGCAAGAGCCCAGCTCGAACAGTTCTTTCAAATTCAAGTCAACCTGCAATGCTGGGTCAAAGTCAAAGAGGACTGGAGAAATCGGGATGGACTCATCCGAAACTTTGGCTTGAACAACCTCGACAAGTAATCCCCTGCACAGAAATTTCCATGGATAACCGGCATTTGTTTTTGCAATCCTATTGGCAGAGGTGAAAACAGATGCAAGCAAATCTTTGGACACGATTTTGCCAGACCGGAAAAATCTCGGACTATCTGGCTTGGAAACAAACGGCACAGGCTGCCGAACAACCCAAAAAGGATACCATCGAACCATGCTCACAAAACGATGCTTGATTCTACAGGAACGGCAGGCAGGCGATGCCGGCAGATTTCTGGATATTTTAACAAAAACAGAAGGCGTTCTGGAAGTGTTCGTGCGAGGCTCGAAAAAAGCCAACAGCAAACACCTTGCTGCAACACAGCCATTCGCCTATTCCAAACTCTGTTTGGCAGAGAAAAATGGCAGGTACTATGTGGAAAGTGCTGAGCCGATTCATTTATTTTACGGGCTGCGGGAACATTTGACGCAGCTCGCTTTGGCAGCTTACTTTTTTGACCTCATCCGGTATGCCGTCCCTACCGGACAGCAGCAGAATTTTATTTTACGGCTAACCCTCAATACGTTATATTATCTCACCACGGGAAACCGCAGCGAAGCATTCCTGAAAAGCGTCTTTGAACTGCGGTTTCTATCCGAACTGGGAATGATGCCGGATGTATTGGTCTGTCCGGTCTGTATGGAGTACTTACCGCAATCCCTGTTCTATTCCGCCAGAACAGGGCATTTTTATTGCCAGAAGTGTTATACACCAAAAGAAGAAGATTATGCTATCCCGATGTCGCCGGGCGGCTTACAGGCGATTCGGCATATTGTCCTGACCGAACCGGAACGCCTCTTTCAATTCCGGCTGGGTGCGGAAACACAACAGGCAGTCAATCAGTTCTCGGAAACCTTTGTTCGCTACCAACTGGACTACCAACCACAGACGCTGCAATTCTACAAACGGCTGCAATCCACACAACCACCCCTTCCCCGTCCGTCCTCATCAACGGACAGATGACAAATTGTTTTCCAAAAACAAGGAGGCATTATGAATCCAAACGAACGTACATTAGAATTAGATAAAATCTTAGAGCTGCTTGCCAACGAAGCAGCCAACGACCTCACCAGAGAACAGGCTCGCCACTTACAGCCACAAACGGATCTGGCAGTGGTACAAGCAGAGCTGGAGAAAACAGACTCTGCCCTTGCCTTGGCAGTGCAGTTCGGCACACCGCCCTTTTATGCCTTTCAGGATATGTGCACGTCCCTACAGCGTGCCAAATCCGGGGCAAAGCTCTCCCTCAAAGACCTGCTGGAAATCGCACGCATTCTGCGACAGGTACAGGCACTAAGTGACTGGTACGACCACTGTTCCGGTGTTGAAACACCACTGGACGATTTATTCAGCCGGCTTGCACCCGTTCCATTCCTGCTGGAAAAGCTTGACCGCTGCATTCTCTCTGAAGAGGAATTAGCAGATGCTGCCAGCCCAGCCCTTGCCGACATTCGCCGGAAGATTCTCCGTTCCGGACAGCGGCTTCGGGAAACTCTGGATAAAATGGTACGCAATCAGGACGTGCAGAAATGCTTGCAGGATGCACGGGTGACAATGCGAGATGGTCGGTTTGTTCTGCCCGTCAAGGCGGAACATCGGGGACAGGTGCAAGGCTTGATTCACGACACTTCTGCCTCTGGTCAGACGTTATTCATCGAACCGCTGGCAGTCGTAGAAGCCAACAACGATATGCGATTGCTGGAAAGCTTAGAGCAAGAAGAAATCGAACGGATTATTACCGAACTCTGTGCCGACTGCGGAACATGGGCGGATGCCATCATTGCAGACCATGCCGTCTGTGCAGAACTGAACCTTTATTTTGCAAAGGCAAATTTAGCAGCAAAAATGCATGCCTTCCGTCCGATTGTCACCGATGACGGTGTCTTAGATTTGAAAAATGCCCGCCACCCTCTGATTCCGGCAGAAAAAGTTGTTCCCATTTCCTTTTCACTCGGACGGGAACAGAAAACCTTGATTATTACAGGCCCAAATACGGGCGGTAAAACAGTCGCCTTAAAAACTGCTGGTTTGCTGACTTTAATGGCAATGTGTGGCTTGCTGATTCCAGCAGCGGAAGGCAGTCAGATTTCTGTCTTTGAAACCGTCTTTGCCAACATCGGCGACACCCAAAGCATTGAACAGAACCTCTCGACTTTCTCCGCACACATGAAGCAAGTCATTGGGATCCTACAGCAGGCAAATGACCGCTCATTGGTATTGCTGGATGAGCTTGGCTCTGGAACAGACCCGGTAGAAGGTGCAGCTTTAGCCGTTGCCATCATTGAACGCCTGCACAACAATGGGGCAAAGATGATGATTACCACCCACTATCAGGAATTGAAACTCTATGCAACCGAACACCCAGAAGTGGAAAATGCATCGTGTGAATTCGACTTGGTACATCTCAAGCCAACCTATCGTTTAATTTTAGGTTCTCCGGGAAAATCCAATGCGTTCGCCATCACAGAGGGCTTGGGTATGGATCCATCTATCATTCAGCAGGCTCAAACACTTGTCAGCGAAGAAAATTTGCGGTTTGAACGGGCAGTGGAAAAGCTGGAACAGACTCGCCAAACACTCGAAGACCAGTTGCAGGCGATTCAGGTGGAAAAACAGCAGGCAGATGAAGCAGCTGCAAAGGCAAAACAGGAACTGGAAGAGATTCGGGCAGAGCGTGCCGAAAAAATCGAACAGGCTCGCTTGCAAGCCATGCAGATTGTCGAACAGACCCGTGCAGAATCCAACGCATTGTTGGAAGAACTGGACAAGCTGCGAAAAGAAAAAGAACGGGCGACATTCTCTGAGGATGTCATTTCTGCAAAATCCAGCAGCAAACGGCGATTCCGCCATATGTACGAAACGGCAAACCCACTCGAAGAAGCCGCTGCAACAGATGCTTCTTACCAGCTGCCGAGAGCGTTGAAAGTCGGGGATACCGTCATGGTTGCCGACACCAAACAAAAGGGAAAGGTCGTCAGCCTGCCGGACAGCAGCAATCGCCTGTTGGTACAGTTCGGAGCAATGAAAACAAAAATGCAGCTGGAACGGCTGCGATTGGTCAACAGTCAGCCCGAAAAACAGCCTCCGAAAAAGAATGCTCCCCGTACCGGAAAGGTTTCTGCAAAGACCGAACGCAGCGGTTCTATGGAACTGGATATTCGTGGCTGCACCTGTGATGATGGCGTTTATCAAATGGATGCATTCCTAGACCGTGCCGTCTTATCTCACGTTTCCACCGTCACCATCATTCACGGAAAAGGAACAGGGCTGCTGCGGAAAGCCGTTCATCAGCGGCTGAAACAATTGAAATATGTCAAAAGTTTTCGGCTGGGTGTCTTTGGCGAGGGCGAAGACGGCGTTACCATTGTAACACTGGCGTAATATAGCACTTGTATAACCATACATCAAAAAGGAGGAATTTTTCATGACAGAAACAGAAAAAATGTTGGCAGGGAAAATTTATGATGCTTCGGATTCCCATCTGGCAGACCGCCGAATCGTAGCACATCGGCTCTCCAAACAATACAATGACACCTTTGAGGATGAAGCAGAAAAGCGAACTGCCATCTTAAAAGAACTGATTCCCAACTTGGGCGAAGATACCTACTTGCAAGGGCCGATTCAAGTTGACTACGGTCTTTATACCACATTCGGTACACGCTGCTATGCCAATTTCAACTTTGTTGTGCTGGATACCTGCCCGATTACGATTGGAAACAATGTCTTTTTTGGACCCAACTGCACCTTGGCAACCCCGTTACACCCATACTTACCGGAAGAACGCAACCTTCGAGAAAAAGAGGACGGCACGCTTTACACCTTGGAATATGGTGCACCGATTCACATCGGGGATGACTGCTGGCTTGCCGCAAATGTCACGGTCTGCGGTGGTGTTACCATCGGAGCAGGCTGCATCATTGGTGCAGGCAGCGTGGTAACTCGTGACATTCCGGCTGGCTCTCTGGCTGCCGGCAACCCGTGCCGAGTGATTCGCCCCATTACCGAACAGGACTCGATTTATTTGAAGAAACAACTCTTCTAAACCAGAAAGGATTTTTTATGGAAGCAAACCAGACCCAAACTGCTGCTTTTGCAAACTTGTCGCTGTCGGCAGAAACCATTGCCGAACTGCAAACGTATCTGCTGGCAGTCGCAAATTATTATCACATTCTCCCGATTGAAAAGCTCTATTCGATTTTGTGCGAACAGAATCCGGAGTTTCTCTCGAAAGAAGATTTTCTCTCTTTCTTACAGGCTCAGAAAACACAGCCCACCTGCTACCAGATTTTAAAGCCGGGCGAACTGTTTGAAGGCGTTCCAGCAAATTTGAATCTGCTCTGGAATGGCATGCTCGTACATGAATGCTTGCTGGTTGACCAAGATGAATGCTATGCCTTTCTGGAATTCTCAGAGGGCAAGCCGTATCATGTCCCGGAAAAAGAATTGCTGCTGCAATATGCAACCGAAGAATTCTATGAAGAAACGCCGGAAATCACGGCAATGCGTGCCGTCTTTGCAGATATGGGTATGTCCCCAGCCAGACAGGAAAATGAATTGCTGGAAGTGCTTGTATTTGCACGGGAAAATGCAGAACTGCCGGAGGTTTTCGATGACATTCAACGCCGGAAACTGACATTCAATGACCGGACACTGCGGAAATTCGTTCGGGCTTACCGGAACTTGCACAATCATTTGCCGCTGCCGTTGATTCACGGCTGCACGCCAGTGGAATTGCTGGAAGTCTTTCCGGAAATGCCGGGCGAGGTTTTGTATTGGACAGAAGATGTCTACAAGACACCAGAGGTACAAAAGCGAATGGAACAGCTGGTTTCTGCTGCTGCAACGCAGCCGAAGCAGAGCTTGGCAGACTTCATGCAAAGTCAGATTGACTTGAAAAAGCTGCTGGAAGATGTGCCGGGACAGATGCCGTCTTAACAGGAACAGATTTATTAGACCCCGGAGAAATCTGCCTGTTTCTTTCTGTGAATCAGCAATCACTATCCATCACCATAGAAGAGGCTTGTAGGAGAAACGAATCAAATTTGATATTAGAGGATTTGCTTCAAAAAATACACGCCCTTCTTTCCCCGTATCACTTATTCCAGTTTCAAGCATAAAACAAAACGCTGCCATCTCGAACAGCAATCGAGGTGACAGCGTTTTTCTATCTTACGAATTATAATTCATTCGTCTTTCTTTGCAAAGTCTTCTTTCCGAATCTGTGCCCGCTTAATCTTACCGCCCAGTGTCTTTGGCAGTTCTTCCACGTATTCAATGATTCTCGGGTACTTGTACGGTGCAGTGGTATGCTTTACATGGTTTTGCAGTTCCTTGGTCAGGGCTTCGCTTGGCTCGTAACCCTTTGCCAGAACAACCGTTGCCTTTACGACATTACCACGAATCGGGTCTGGTGCAGCCGTTACAGCACACTCTACAACTGCCGGATGTGCAACCAATGCACTTTCGACTTCAAATGGTCCAATTCGATAACCGGAGCACTTGATGACATCGTCATTTCTGCCGACAAACCAGAAGTATCCGTCTTCATCCGGTTCAAACACATCGTGCGAACAATACGTTCCATCGCCCAGAATCTCGTTGGTCATCTCCGGATTGTGATAATAACCGGTAAACAGTCCGATTGGATAGGATTCTTTCAGGTGCAACATCGTCAATGCACCGTGTTCGCCAGCCTTTGCGTCAACACCTTCATCCGTAATCAAATGAATATCATACAACGGGGACGGTTTCCCAGTCGAACCCGGCTTTGGTGTCAGCCACGGGAAGTTTGCAATCAGAACAGAACCTTCTGTCTGTCCGAAGCCCTCCCGAATTTCCTTGCCCGTCAGTTCCTTCCACTTGTTGAATACTTCCGGATTCAGCGGTTCGCCTGCGGTTGCAAAAGTTTCAATGCTGGAAAGGTCATATGCCTTGACATCTTCCTGCAACATGAACCGATACATGGTCGGCGGTGCACAGAACGTGGTCAGCTTGTAATCCTGCATCTTTTGCAGCAGATGGGTCGGAATAAACTTCTTCATATCATAGGCAAAAATCACTGCCCCGCAAATCCACTGTCCGTAAATCTTACCCCAGCCAAACTTTGCCCAGCCAGAGTCAGAAACGCTCATATGCAGCTTGTTTTCCTGTACCTGCTGCCAATACTTCGCCGTTACAATGTGTCCCAGCGGATGTGCATGGTTGTGCTGTACCATCTTCGGGTCACCGGTTGTACCAGAAGTAAAGTAAACAATGGCGGTTTCATTTGCCTTCGTTGCAGCTGCTCCGGTCGGTCTTGGGAATACGTCAGAATACTTGGCAATCTCTTCTTCAAAATCCTGCCAGCCGTCCCGCTTTCCGGCAACCAAAACCCGATGCTGAATGCTCGGAACTTCGCTTTGTGCAGCTTCTACCTGCTCGATGACATAGGCATCGTTGACACAAATCATGGTATGAATGCCGGCACTGTTGCCACGGTAAATCAAATCCTTCTTGGAAAGCTGCAAAGAACCAGGAATCAGGATTGCTCCGATTTTATGCAGGGCAACCGCACAAACCCAGTATTCCCAGCGGCGGCGGAGAATCAGCATGACAACCGTTCCCTTGCGAATACCCAGATGCTGAAAATAGTTTGCGGTCTGGTTCGACAGCCGAGAGATTTCCGTAAAAGTAAATGTCCGTTCGTTTCCGTCATCATCGCACCAAACGAGTGCTTTCTTTTCCGGTTCCTGCTTTGCCCATTCATCTACGATGTCAAACCCAAAGTTAAAGGTTTCCGGTACGTTGACACGATAATTCTGCTTGAAGTCCTCGTAACTGTCAAATTCAATTCGAGGGAGATATTTGTCCAATAACATAGTGAAAACATCCTTTATCTGAATTGTAGTCTGGATTTTCGTTCCAAAGATACACTTTTATTATAAGCAAAAATTTTGACAGTGTCAAGAACTCTTTGTATTTTTTTATCATTCCAAAAAAAGAACAAATCAAAAAGCAAACGGGTACAGTTCGGCTTAACAATGCAAAAGTTTGTGGTATTCCCAGCAGAAAAGGAAACTGCATACAGGAAAACAGTACCTGCTCCGGAAGATTTCTCCCGAAACAGGTACGATTTGGAATGCTAAAATCTTAACTGATGTCTGCCAGTTCTAAGTAAGCGTGTCCATATTCTGCAATAAACTGCTTTCTGCCCTGTAAATCGTCCCCCAGCAGCAAATCGAACATGGCAGCAGTTTCTTCCACGCCAGCAGGCGTTACCCGAATCAGACGGCGGGTTTCCGGATTCATGGTTGTCAGAGCCATCATATCCGCTTCGTTCTCGCCCAACCCTTTTGAACGCTGGAGGGTTGCCGGTTCTTTGCCGATTTTTTGCAGGATTTCGACCTTCTCCTTTTCCGTATAGGCGAAATACGTCCGCTTCTTCGTGGTGATTTCAAACAGCGGCGATTCTGCGATATAGACATAGCCGTTTTCAATCAGCGTTGGAGTCAGCCGATAGAGCATGGTTAAAATCAGCGTCCGAATCTGGAAGCCGTCTACATCGGCATCGGTACAAATGACAATCTTATTCCAACGCAGCCCATCCAGATGAAACATAGAGAGTTCCTTGTTGGCTTTTGTCTTGACTTCTACTCCACAGCCCAGCAGCTTGATGATGTCCGTGATAATCTCATTCTTGAAAATGCGGTTGTAGTCGGCTTTCAGGCAATTCAGAATCTTTCCTCGAACCGGAATGACTGCCTGAAACTCTGCATCTCGTGCCATCTTGACAGAACCCAACGCAGAATCACCTTCTACAATATAGAGTTCCCGTCTGGAAACGTCCTTGCTCCGGCAGTCTACAAACTTTTCTACACGATTTACAAGGTCGATATTGCCAGCTAAGTTCTTCTTGATATTCAGACGGGTTTTCTCTGCATTTTCCCGACTGCGTTTGTTGATGAGCACTTGTTCAGCAATCTTGACGGCTTCATCTGGATTCTCAATGAAATAAATCTCCAGCTGATGCTTGAGAAATTCTGTCATTGCCTCATAGATAAACTTATTGGTGATTGCCTTTTTGGTCTGGTTTTCATAGGAAGTCTGGGTGGAAAAGCTGGAGGAAACCAAAATCAGGCAATCTTCTATATCTGCGAATGTCAGCTTGCTTTCATTTTTCAGATACTTTCCGTTCTGTTTCAAGTAGCTGTCAATCTGGGACACAAACGCCTGCTTCACTGCCCGTTCCGGAGAACCGCCGTGTTCCAGGAAGCTGGAGTTGTGACGCCACATACACAGCCAGAACCACCGGGGCTATCCCCCAGACCATGCATA
>OKRU01001086.1_pt1 | contig 27174 bp, 25 predicted proteins | sample 1601131 | NCBI WGS metagenome assembly OKRU01 (sample SAMEA3541558, study PRJEB24748) | human gut metagenome | biome: human gut; feature: human-associated habitat; material: faeces | place: China | collected 2012
CCATGCTCTTCCTTTTGACGGTGCTTCCGGTAGCCTACCTGGTGATTTTCAGGGGAAGCAGTCAGAAACGTGCCCAGCTGGAAGCATTGGAGAAAGCCTGATGAGGTGATTAGGAATCAATCAAAAGAAGAATCATTATGAAAACAAATCGAAACAGAATAATAGCTTTTCTATTGATAGGTGGGGCGTGCATGAATGGGGCTTTCGGACAGAAAGCCTATACGCTGGATGAATGTATTCAGGCTGCCTTGACAAACAATGTGCGAATGAAGAATGCAAACAATGAACTGGAAATGGCCAAGCAGGACAAGAAAAAGGCATTTACCAATTATTTTCCGAGCGTGAGCGCGGCTGGAACCGGTTTTATGGCAGATAAAGGATTGATGCAGATGAGTTTGGGACCGGACATGAACATGTCCATGCTGAAGAACGGAATAGCAGGGGGAGTCGGTGCCTCCCTGCCGTTGTTCACCGGCGGACAGATTGTGAACGGAAACCAGCTGGCCAAGGTGGGAGTGGAAGTGAAACGCCTGCAACGGAACTTGTCCGACAATGAAGTATGCCTCACTACGGAACAATATTTCTGGCGGGTAGTGATACTGAAAGAAAAGCTGAAAACCTTGTCCAAGGTTGAAGCCCAACTGGCACGTATTCTGAGTGATGTGGAAGCTTCGGTACAGGCTGGAATCGTGACGCGGAATGACCTGCTTCAGGTACAGTTGCGGCAGAATGAAACAAAGACTACTCGTTTGCAGGTGGAAAATGCCTTGTCGGTATCCCAGAACATGCTGGCACAGTACACCGGACTTTCGTCTGATACCTTTGACGTGGCCTTTGCGGTGGATGCTCAGCTGCCTGCACGCCCCGACAGCCTTTATTGCGATCCGGAATCGGCATTGGGACTTACCAGCGAATATGCCCTGCTGCAACAAAACGTAAAGGCCAGCCGCCTGCAATACAAGATGGCGGTAGGAAAGAACCTGCCTATGGTGGCCATTGGCGGAGGCTATGTGTATCATAACTTCTTGCCGGAAGACCAGCGTTTCTGGGTGGGATTTGCTACGGTGACCGTTCCCCTGACCGGATGGTGGGGAGGAAGTCATGCCATTAAGAAAGAAAAGCTTCAGGTGAAGAATACGGAAAACCAGCTGGCCGACCAGGGAGAACTGCTGGTTATCCGTATGAAGAATGCCTGGAACGGGGTGAACGAGGCATACGAGCAGATGAAGATTGCCCGTCTGTCCATTGAGCAGTCCACCGAGAATCTCCGCCTGAATACCGATTATTACAAGGCAGGCACCTGCACGATGAGCGATTTGCTTGATGCACAGACTTTGTATCAGCAGAGTCGTGACAAGTATGTGGAAAGCTATACGGATTATGAATTGAAAAAAAGAGAATATCTGCAAGTCACGGGGCGTCGTTAAAACAACTTTTTCTTGATGTGAAGGGCTGTCGGGAAGTATTTCCGATGGCCCTTTGTGATAAATTCTGCATATTAATTGCATATTAATTTGATTTGAGCTATCTTTGCAGCGCAATTGGGAAGCAGATAAAGTAAAAACGTCCTGAAGAAGATGTAGCTTTTTCAGGAACTTTTGTAGGTTTCTTATGTGAGAAACGTAGGGTTTCCGACCGGGAAACGTACGGTTCCGCAAAGGAAAACATAGGTTTCCGGGCAGGGAAACGTAAAAACTTATTCTACGTTTTCACAAAAACAGACTAGAGTTAGAACTTACACAGATTTAGAATATAATATACAGCGTATGAACATGTGCAGGCAACATAAAGTAGTTCGGATAAAGGTCAGTACGGCGCTTTACCGGAGATGTCATGCCCGTGCGCATTGGTTCAGCGGATTTCTTCATGAAAGTTTGTAAGACACGGGAAGTTGCGTCTTCCTGACGTGGTGTGAAATCTTTCTTATAAACTTTTACTCTCAATTTTGTTATGTGGATTATTTTATTGATTGTCCTGGCAGGTATTCTGGCAGGATATAGCCTTCGTATGTGTGTTTTTTTGAAAAAAGTGAATCTGACTATCTCGTGTACCATTTGTCTGATGCTGTTCGTATTAGGACTTTCCGTGGGTTACAATCCGTTGATTGTAGGAAACTTAGGTTCTTTCGGCGGACAGGCGTTGCTACTCAGTGTGGCCGGCATTACGGGAAGTGTGTTGCTGGCACGCGTGGTATATCTGTTGTTTTTTAAGGAAGGAGGTGAAAAATGAAAGGAAGTTTGCTGGTATTGTCCATGTTCTTTGTAGGCTGTGTGTTAGGCTACGTGTGGAACTTTTCCGGATGGGAGTTGGGAGATACGCACCACTTGTCCATGTATATTCTGTATGCCCTGATGTTTCAGGTAGGTGTCAGCATTGGCGGTGGAGAGGATTTCAAGGAACTGCTTCGTGGTTTCCGTCCCAAGATGCTGCTGATACCGCTGGCCACCATCGGAGGAACCCTGTTGTTTTCGGCATTGGTCAGTGTGCTGCTGACTCGCTGGAGTGTGTTCGACTGTCTGGCCGTGGGCAGCGGACTGGGATATTATTCGCTTTCGTCTATTTTGATTATGGAACTCAAAACCCCAGACCTTGGTGCACAGTTGGCTACGGAACTGGCCACGATTGCACTTCTGACAAATGTCATCCGCGAGCTGGTGGCACTGGTGGGAGCTCCTTTCATCTGCAAATATTTCGGGAAACTGGCTCCTATTTCGGTGGCCGGAGTAACCTCGGTCGATGTAGCCCTTCCCTCCATTATCCGTGTGTCTGGAAAGGAAATGGTGCCCCTTGCCATCTTCCATGGACTGCTGGTTGACATGTCCGTGCCGTTTTTCATTTCTTTGTTTTGCAAGCTGTAGAAGGAATCCCCCGTCTGCAAAGCAAAGAGATGAAAACGGCGGCGGGGAGCCTTAGATGTCCATGCCCATGATGTAATCGTTCATGTAATATCCGTTGCCGATGGGGAAGTCCCCTTCGCGCACCTTCTTCATGCCCATGTGCTCATAGAATCCAAGTGCCGGATTCTGTCGGTTCACATTCAGTTCCATGCGGCAAGGTTCTGGATGAAGTTCCTTGATACCCTTTATAGCCTGCTGGAACAGTTGCCGTCCGAGTTTGTATTTCTGGAAGTAGGGGAGTACGTAAATCTTCTGCAAGTGAAACAAATCCGTATCCTCCTGCTGGATGGACACATAGCCCGCAGGCTCACATTCTTCGTAAGCGATGTAGTAAATGTGATGCTCTTTCTCCATCTGGTTTCTCAGGCTCTCGCTGGAATACATCCATTCCATCATGTAATCAATCTGTTCCGGAGTCAGGATGTGGCGGTAGGTGGCCGGAAAGGTTTGTGCCGCCAGTGTCCGGATTACTTCAATGTCTGCAAGGGTAGCTTTTCTAATCGTAAACATAGGTATTTCCTTATTATAATGTGTTTTCCGCAAAAGTAGTTTATCTTTTGTATGTATGGGTTTTATCGAAACATAAACTTGTTAAAAGTTTTGAAATTGTAATACCTTGCAATACATAGTATCTATATGAAACCTATATTTGTGTCATACAAGATAAATGAGATGAAATGAATGTAGACAATGTAAAATCGCAGATGCGCAAGGGAATGCTGGAGTATTGCATTCTGTTGCTGTTGCACCGGGAGTCTGCCTATTCTTCCGACATTATCCAGAAGCTGAAAGAGGCCCGGCTGATTGTGGTGGAAGGCACACTTTATCCGTTGCTGACCCGCCTGAAGAATGACGGACTCCTGTCGTACGAGTGGGTGGAGTCCACGCAAGGACCGCCCCGCAAGTATTATGGACTGACTCCGGAAGGGGAGGAATTTCTGAAAGAACTGGAAAGTGCCTGGGACGGACTTTCCGACACGGTGAATCATTTAAGACAAAACATTTAAAAATCACATGACATGAAAAAGACACTGACTGTAAATTTAGGTGGCACCGTATATCATATAGATGAAGATGCCTATATCCTGCTGGATAATTATTTGAACAACCTCCGCTATCATTTCCGTAAGGATGAAGGAGCGGAAGAGATTGTGCGCGACATAGAATCCCGTATTGCCGAACTGTTTGATGAGGCATTGCGTGGCGGACTACAGGTGATTACTATTAAAGAGGTGGAAGAGGTAATTGCCCGTATGGGAAAACCGGAGGAACTGAATGGCGAAGAAGACGGTAACCCGTCTGCATCGAACAGCAAGACTTTCGATAGCGAATCGACAGAAACCAGCCGACGTCTGTTCCGTAATCCGGACGACCGTATCCTGGGTGGGGTGGTATCGGGCATTGCAGCTTATTTCGGCTGGGATGTGACCTGGACCCGCATCGTCTTTATTCTGGCTGGATTTTTTATTCATGGTTTGATTCTGGCTTATCTGTTGGCATGGATAATCATTCCGCTGGCACATACGGCTACGGAAAAGTTGCAGATGCGCGGAGAACCCATCAACGTGGAGAACATCGGCCGGACGGTGACCGACGGTTTTGAGAAAGTGAACGAATATGTGCATTCAGAACAGCCCCGCTCTGCCTTGCATAAGTTTGGCAATGGGGTGGTGGCGGTGTTTGGCTTCCTGCTGAAATTGTGTCTGGTGTTGCTGCTGATATGCCTTGCCCCTTTTTTGCTGGCAGGACTGGTGGCCTTGTTTGCCTTGCTGATGGCGGCTACGGGAGTCATTGTCAGTTTGCCCGCTTTCTTCTATAATATATTGCCCTGGGTCGACTGGGGTGGTGTGTGCACCATGCCGGGAATGATTGTCGGGCTCACCGTATGTGGTCTGCTGATTGTCGGTATCCCGGTAGCCGGACTGATTCAGGCCGTCATGCAGTCGTTCGGTAGCTGGAAGCCCATGGGCACCTCTACGAAAGTAGTGCTGGTATTGTTGTGGATGATTGCCCTGGCCATAGGAATTGTGTTGTTCTTCCAGATTCCTTTCCTGACAGAACCTCTTTTGTCAGCTCCTTTCTGGGGTGAGTTCCTCTGATTTTGTCAGTCTCACCTGAATGTGTGAGACAAGAATGTCACATAAAACAGCCAAAATGGCAGTCCGTGTCAGAAAAAAATGCTGGCACGGGCTTTTTTTTGTTCTGGCATGGCATTTGTCTTTTAAAGGGCGTAACGTTTCGGCGTTACAGAATAAACCAAATTAGAAAATAATAAAAATAGATACAATTATGGGAAAGATTATTGGTATTGACTTAGGAACAACAAACTCATGTGTTGCAGTATTTGAAGGTAACGAACCGGTGGTAATTGCCAACAGCGAAGGTAAACGTACCACTCCTTCAGTAGTAGGTTTCGTAGACGGCGGCGAACGTAAGGTAGGTGACCCTGCTAAACGTCAGGCTATCACAAACCCGAAACGTACTGTATATTCTATCAAACGTTTCATGGGTGAAACTTACGATCAGGTTCAGAAAGAAATTTCTCGTGTACCTTATTCAGTAGTAAAGGGTGACAACAACACTCCGCGTGTAGACATCGACGGACGTCTGTACACTCCGCAGGAAATCTCTGCAATGATTCTGCAGAAGATGAAGAAAACTGCTGAAGATTATTTGGGACAGGAAGTAACAGAAGCTGTCATCACCGTTCCGGCATACTTCTCTGACTCTCAGCGTCAGGCTACGAAGGAAGCTGGTCAGATTGCTGGTCTGGATGTAAAACGTATCGTGAACGAACCGACTGCAGCTGCATTGGCTTACGGTGTAGACAAGGCTAACAAAGATATGAAGGTAGCCGTATTCGACCTTGGTGGTGGTACATTCGATATCTCTATCCTGGAATTCGGTGGTGGTGTATTCGAAGTATTGTCAACTAACGGTGATACTCACCTGGGTGGTGATGACTTCGACCAGGTTATCATCGACTGGTTGGTTCAGGAATTCAAGAACGACGAAGGTGCTGACCTGACTACTGACCCGATGGCTATGCAACGTTTGAAGGAAGCTGCTGAAAAGGCAAAAATTGAATTGTCTTCTTCAACTTCTACTGAAATCAACTTGCCTTACATCATGCCGGTAGCTGGTGTGCCTAAACACTTGGTTAAGACTTTAACTCGTGCTAAATTCGAACAGCTTGCTCACAACTTGATTCAGGCTTGTCTTGAACCTTGTAAGAAAGCAATGAGCGATGCAGGTTTGAGCAACTCTGATATCGACGAAGTAATCCTGGTAGGTGGTTCTTCACGTATCCCTGCTGTACAGAAACTGGTAGAAGACTTCTTCGGTAAAGTTCCTTCTAAGGGTGTAAATCCGGACGAAGTAGTAGCCGTAGGTGCTTGTATCCAGGGTGCCGTATTGAACAAGGAAGCTGGTGTAGGTAACATCGTATTGCTGGATGTCACTCCGTTGACACTGGGTATCGAAACAATGGGTGGTGTAATGACCAAGTTGATTGATGCCAACACAACCATTCCGTGCAAGAAGAGCGAAGTGTTCTCTACTGCAGCTGATAACCAGACAGAAGTTACCATCCACGTATTGCAGGGTGAACGTCCGATGGCTGCTCAGAACAAGTCAATCGGTCAGTTTAACCTGACAGGTATCGCTCCGGCTCGTCGTGGTGTACCTCAGATTGAAGTAACTTTCGATATCGATGCCAACGGTATCTTGAAGGTTTCTGCGAAGGATAAGGCTACAGGTAAGGAACAAGCTATCCGTATCGAAGCTTCATCTGGTTTGAGCAAGGAAGAAATCGACCGTATGAAAGCTGAAGCTGAAGCTAATGCAGAAGCTGATAAGAAAGAAAAGGAACGCATCGACAAGTTGAACCAGGCAGACAGCTTGATCTTCTCTACAGAAAATCAGTTGAAAGACCTTGGCGATAAGATTCCGGCTGACAAGAAAGCTCCTATCGAAGCTGCTCTTCAGAAACTGAAAGACGCTCACAAGGCTCAGGATTTGGCTGGTATCGATGCTGCAAGCGCAGAACTTCAGGCTGCATTCCAGGCCGCAAGTGCTGAAATGTACGCTCAGACAGGTGGTGCTCAGGCTGGTCCTAACGCAGGTCAGGCAAATAACAATGCAAGTCAGGGTTCAAGCAAGAACAATGACAATGTACAGGATGCTGACTTTGAGGAAGTGAAATAAAGAATAAAATAATAGAAATGAGGCATGATTATAAGGATTATGCCTCATTTTTTTATTTATATATATGACATTTATGAGTAAGGAATTTTTAAGAAAGTCAAAAGAGGATAAACCAGTAGTAGCAATATGTTACGACTTTGATAAAACGTTGTCTCCTGATGATATGCAGGTTCAAGGGTATATTCAATCGGTTGGATATGAAGTCGAGTCTTTCTGGAAAGAATCGAACGGATTAGCTGAAGAAAACGACATGGACCAAAACCTTGCCTATATGTTTACAATGATTCAAAAAGCTCATGGAAAGTTTGTTTTTAACAGAGAGGCCTTAATGGATTATGGAGCGAAAGTAAAGTTATTTCCTGGTGTAGATACGTGGTTTAAAAGAATCAGAGAATATGGAGAAAGTAAGGGGGTAATTGTGGAACATTACATCATATCTTCTGGGCTGAAAGAAATGATTGAAGGAACTAAGGTTGCAGATGAATTTGAGAAAATCTATGCTAGTTCATTTTATTATGATAAAGGTGGTGTAGCTCAGTGGCCTGCACAAGTTATAAATTATACAAGTAAGACACAATTTCTTTTTAGAATAGAAAAAGAAAAGCTCATATTGGATTTGGAAAACAGTAATAGTTTTGCGCGGACTCATTTTGTTATTTCAAGATTGAAGGCTTTCAATAACTGGAGTGATAAAGAAAGACAACAATTAAAGCAAATAGCAGAGAAGAATAATCAAGTATCTTACATAAAAGATGACGAAGATATAGCGTCTTTCTATTCGTCCCTTGGGTAGTTTATTATTCTATTTCTGTGTCATCCAAGAATTCGTCATAATATAAGACACTGTCCTAAATTTTCCATAGCTTTCACCATCGTATTTCTTCACTATTGCTGGAAAATGGATGCCATTAAATATTTAATGGGATATACGAATGTCAGAACCACGTGGATTCATATGTTCATCGTACATGATATCAAGTAGCTCATTTGCAAGTTTTCCATCTGTGATTTTAATAATGTTATCTTCCTCTGTTACATAGCCAAGTATATTGATACTGCCATACCAGACTGTGGACCTATCTATGATACACGAGGATAAAGATAGTTTAGGTACAATCTTTACATATAATCCCAAACTTTTTAGATAATTCGTCTGACTGCTTTCCTCTGATGTAAGAATTGCAACTTGAACACCACTTACATGAAGCTCTCTGAGCATTTTAACAAATGTGTTTCGTTCTGTACGATAGAGTTTTGGAGAGGATATGACAATAGATTGTCTTGAACTTTTCAAATTTTGCATAAATATCAAGCGGAATGTGTTGCCATTGAAAATCCGTCCTTCAAACGATGATATATGTAAGTCATCTGTATTGTCAAACAGCGTCTGAGTATCTTTTGACAGTACACGATAACCGATGGCAGAGTATCCTTTCAGGCGTTTACGATACATGTTCTCACAAACAGGTTCGTGTATATCAATATAGTCATAAATACGAACATCTTTCTTGCTCTCATTCTCTCGCTGCAAACGTCCAGCATATTGTGCCACCAATCCTTTCCATGAGATTGGTAGTGCCAAAAACAGTGTATCAAGTCGTGGATAGTCAAATCCCTCTCCCACATATTTTCCTGTGGCTACTATTACAAGAGGGGCATCTTTGGGTATATCCTGTAACTTTTGCAGTGTTTCTTTCTTGTTTTTTGCTGTCCCTTCTCCTGTGAGTTGTATGATGTTGGCTACATGCTGCTTCAACATTTCGGCAAGCAATTCTACATGAGAAGTTCTGGCAGTAAGTATTATAGGTGTTCGGCCTGCAGCCACGACATTAAGGACATCCTCTATTATAAGATTATTCCGTATTTCCGATTCTGCGAGGGATTGTGATAGTGCCGTAAACGATTGTTTATCATCGGTAACAGGTCTGTAAGATGTAAATCTCGGCACAAGATAACGCTGGAACGACTGCTGCTGTATCTGTGCCTTGGCATCGGCAAAAAAACGAATCGGACCGCATTGCATGAAGATAATAGGCTGCAAACCATCTTTGCGGATAGGAGTGGCAGTAAGTCCATAGACATAATGTGCCGTAACGTGTTTTAATACATTCTCGAATGTGATGGAAGATACGTGATGACACTCGTCCACAATGACCATCCCGTATTCTTTTACAAAAGGCTTGACTTCGTCATTGTCAAAACATGACTGTATAAGAGCTATATCAATAACGCCATGCAACGTGTTAGAGGTAGAATCAAGACACCCGACCGGAGAAAAAGCCTTCTTCCTGCCTCGTTTCTTGGAAATCTCCTCTTCTGTAAAATCTATGTCAAGAAATTCAGACAGACATTCATGCATTGCATAAGCAATGCCTTGGAGTGTACCAGAATAAGTGTATTTGTCTTTCTTCTGGCAATCAGAGCCGCGGCTGTAACAGTCTTTCCAAAGGCTGTTGTTGCAGACAACACTCCGTTGGAATATGGCATGAGGGCATTAATGGCATCCAACTGTTCATCGCGTTCCTTTCCTTTGAATATTACGCCAATAGGTTTACCATGATTTGTATTATTAACTATTTCATAATCAATTTTGAGGGAATACAGTATGTCGATAATGGCATCCTCGCACCCCCGAGGCATTGCCAGATATTCATCGGTAAAATCTGCACGGCAGATAATACGAGGAATGTTATATGTGGAAATACGCATCGCTTGTTTGCTGTAAAATTCAGGATTTTTGAACGCCGCAATATGTTTCAAATGATTACTAGCCTTATCTGAAATAGACTTTAAAGGAATATATATCCTGTCTGATTTATGTATTATAAGTCTGCCGTTAAAGTCTTCCTGGGTCACATCTTGTATGACCGGTATTTCCCACGGTTTATTTTCCGAAGATGTGGCCAATGTTCCAAAATCTTCCTGCTGATGCTGTGTCAATAATGCATCTACGGTACTTTCATCTATTTTTCTTACATTGTATAGGTATGCCCATTGATCCTGGAACGGAAGAAACTGATCATCTACAAAAACGCTGTTTCCTGCTTTCCTGGCTTTTCCCTGCAATGGTAACGCAATGAGATTGCCGAATCCGCCTTCCGGTACTTTATCCAGATTGGGAAAGAAACGATCGTATGAATCGAATGTAATCCGTCCATTGCGCTTCATGGCTTCCGTAAGAATTGTATTGCCTAATTTCCTTACTTTGCAGGCCGGTATGGGTTCATTAAAGAAAGTCCACACATGCGCACCATTGCCAGAGCGTGAGCGTTCTATACTGAACGGAATTCTCCACTCTCTACAAATGGAAATAAATGCCAATACGTCGTTCTTATATCCATGAGTGCAATTTTTGTCATCAAAATCAGCACACAGGAAAGAACATTTATTATCAGAATTAACGACGTACAGACCTATAACATCGCATCCGTTCTCATCTTTACCTTCCAGATGTCGGTATATGTCTTGATTGGTTAACGTGGCAAAATTGCGGTTGGGACACTCTGCACATTTATGCTTTTTCTTATCGCATATTCCTCTGCGCCATTCGTTGATACATACTGGTTGGTAACCACCCTTTTCTGTGGCTTTGTTGAACCATCGTCGTGCAAATACATCATCTCGTCCCTTGAAAAAGTTACGGAACAATGCAATTTTCTCATCAAGAGAGAGTTTGATTTGAGGATATGTTATGGAAGAAAATGCTGTACTTTCATCAGCACATTTAATGGAGGAATACACTATACCATGCTGTGAAAGTATTGACTTCAGTTCTTCATTTTCGGCAAGCAGAGCATTGTATTTAATGACAAGCGCATTGTATTTCTCTTGAAAACTGTCCATCTGTTATTTTGTTACCATTAAACCACACAGCAATGCAATTCCAAAACTTAGAAACGTTCCGGCAAGGACATACTCTGTTTTTGCTGTATCCGTGTCTTTGAATCGAAGTATGGATTTTGCCGCTATGATAAAACCGATTGCTTCATATTGCCCAAGGATAACGAATATGATGGTAAGAATTCGTTCTAAATTTCCAATTAACGCTCCTGCATTTTTGATGTTTTCACAGGATTGTGTTTCTCCAACTTGATATTTTTTTAAGACCAACTTAATCAGGATGTTTGCAGGCTTGATGCACAATAATATCGCTAATATGAACAGAGGTATTGAGAAGCTGCCATTGCAATCCATTGATTGGATTGGTAGCTTTGTTGTAGTGTCAAAGGAAGATGTCACTATAATCAATATCGCCCAATGAACAATCTGATCAATCACAAAATTCCATAATCCTTTTGGGCTATATGTTTTGATAACATCTATCACCAGATGGGAAAAAGCAATGGCAAGTGCATAAAATCCGAAATCATAAACAGGAACAGCTACCCACGACATGCCACCGATGACAAGCGAATGCACATACAGAAACCAGCTTTTGAATTTCCTTTCCTCTTTCTGTGTACAATATTTATCATTTTGCAGGTAGAAGTCGCCTATAACATGTGCCAATAGCAGACTTAAGAATAACCAATTATTCATATTCTTCAAAATTTACCTGTTCAAAATATTTTATGGCTTCTTCTATACAATACCATTTTGTGGCTGTAGAAGCATTATTTACACTGGCTTGGGATATACCCAATTTCTTAGCAATGTCTGCCTCTTTGAAACCAAGCAATTTATAGTAAACGACTTCACTTTGGCGCACAGTCATATCATTTAATATGGCATCGGCCAATAGGGCTATAGTTTGTAATGGGGCAGATAATTGCTTGTTACTTGTTTGTACAGACATGGTTCCCTTATTTAAGGAACTCATTTCCTCAAGTGCACGTCCTGACAGATATATGGCCTCACCATCCCAAATGCCTTGTTCGGTATCCACTATTCTCATATCTCCGATACCAATGGCCATCCTTATTCCGTATGTATGGAAATTTTTCGTCTTTTCATTTTTAGCTGTGGAAAAAGATTTGATGCAGGATTTGATTATAAAGGCTATTCGGAATACGTTTGCTACATTTTGCATTACACACTCTATATAGTCCCCTTTGATTTGGCGACCTTCAAAATCAGGATAACTCACTTTTAGCAAGCCAAATAATGATTCTATCCTTTGCTTTAATCCTATAGTTTCATTCACAGACAAGGAAGTGGATGCTACTATATCCGCCGAAATTGTTGCAAACATATTATTGTTCATTGATTTGATAACAAAGGTATGATTTTTCTTTTATCTTACCAAAAATATAGGCTAAATAGTCTATAATTGTAAAATATAGATGAATAAGTATATAATGATAATTTATATATAATATAATCTATAAGAGTATCAAAATGAACTACCTCTTTTTATATGTAGCATTTTTTGTGATTATTACCTTCTATTTTGATAATAATAAAAAGATGAATTTTAATTTGCATAACCGATAATTATGCTTTTAAAAAGAATGTTTAATTAACTAGTGTTTGTAATTATATGTAGATTAACAGCTTTATTAAAACTTTTATAAGGAAAAATGTTTGTTCTTGATTTATTGAATATTCTATTATTTTATTTAAAAATGAGCTTAATCAACTTGCGTATTCCTATTTATGACAACTACTTATTGTAGCTTATAAGATTGTTATATTGCTTATTTTAATGTTGTATAGGGAAGTTTCTTACATTTTGCTTTATTATTTGTATATTCGTATATTTTATGATATTCTTGTGTATTCTTTTTATAATTGTATTGTAATATTAAAATAAACTTATATATTTGCCGTTGTATTAATAACTTTAAATCGAATTCGAGTAGGTGAAAGCGTACTACCTATGAAAAATGTACACTAAACTTAACAAACATTTAAACTATGAAAACAAAATTATTCTTTTCAATGTTAGTAATGGCCGTAATGGCACTTTCTGGTTGTAGTGAAGACCAAACAGCTTTGCAGGTAAATTATGAGAATACTGGTATCGTAAAGGGTAAGGTGGTATTTGTAGAAGAAAGTGGAAGAGAGAGAATCGGTGCTGGTGTTATTGTATATGCGGATATTCCTTATAGTACATTGGGAGATGATAGCTCCTTGGATGGGGATAAACATTTTGAAACTCAAACAGATGGAAATGGTTTGTTCTCTTTGGAATTACCGGTAGGCAATGGAAAGACAACTCTTCCAGGAATTATAATTAAAACACAACAAGTTTCTTTGGAAAATGAATCTGGATATTATGAAGCAGCTATTTCAAGTGTTGTTCAAATATCAAAGGGGGTGACAACTTACTTGCAGAATACGTTGAAAATGGATTATGTAGAATTGGACTGGACCTTGAATAATAGTACATCAGGTAATAATAGTGGTACATCAGGAAATGAATAAACTAAGAAGGCTATGAAAAAATATATATTATTTGCTTCAGCTTGCTTGCTCTCATTGAATCTGTTTGCACAGCAGGACAAACCGGAAAAGAATTATCTTCCAGAAGAAGGAGATGTGACAATTGGTATTAATGCCATTCCTTTTTTGAAATATTTGGGTAACTGTTTCAGTGATGCTGGAAATAATACGATTAATGCGACTGATGTGGGAGGAGTTCCTTCAATAGGGTTTCCAGTTGCTCCCGGATTACAAAATCCGACTATTTCTATTTTTGGAAAATACTTTTTGACAGATCAAACAGCCCTTCGATTAAATGTTGGTATAGGGATTGGTTCTAAGACACAGCGTGGATATGCACCAGACGATGCAGCATTAGTAGCAGATCCTTTAAGTGTAGCACAAGTGGAAGATTCGTATAAGTACAGAAGTACAGGTTTTTCTTTGGCTGCAGGATATGAATGGAGAAGAGGAGGTAAACGTTTGCAAGGATTTTGGGGTGGACAAGCTGTGGTAGCATATTCTAACAGTAAACATTTCTTTAATTATAGCAATGCGATTACTGAAATAAATCAGACTCCATCACAAACAAGTACAGTGTGGGATAATCCGGTTTCAGGACAAACAGTACCTACTTTAAATCCAAATATCGGAAATAACTCTCGTTTGCTTCAGCAAAATGATGGACGTTCTTGGACTTACGGGGTAGGTGGTTTTGTTGGTGTAGAATATTATATCGCTCCAAAAATTGCCATTGGTTGTGAAATGTCTTTGAATTTGTTGTGGACTACAGAGGGGAAATCTCTACAAAAGAGCGAACGATTTAATCCCGATTTTAATCGTGTAGAAGAAAATGTGCGTTGGAGTGAGCCAGGCGGTTCTGCTTTCCATTTTGGAACGGAGAATATTGGAACATCTTTGTATGTGGCATTCTCATTCTAAGCGGTCTTGGGTTATTAATACATAAATTATTCGGAAGGGAACAAAAGAAGAAGTTGCTCCCTTCCGTTTTTTGTGTAGTTACATTTTCTTCTTGCTCAGTTCCGCCCGTATGCGACTGAGCGACTGAGGTGTAATAAACAAATAAGAAGCGATGTGCTTCAGCGGTACGTGCTGCAACAATTCAGGATTTTGCTCCAGGAGTGCCAGATACCGCTGTTTGGCTTGTGCAGCACCTCCGTTTATCATCCAGTTTTCCATGTCCAGAAACTGGCGTTCAAAGATGATTCTTCCGATGTTGGCGAACAAGACGGAAGAAGAGAAAAAAGTCTCCAGCTTGCTTTTAGAAATACGATAAACACGACTGTCGCTCATAGCTTCAATGGAAACCAGAGAAGGAAGTCCGGCCACATACCCCCAGGAGGAAAAGATACTGTCACCTTGAAAGGCAAACCAGAGCGAAACATCCACTCCGTCGCGCAGATAATGTCCTCTCCAGATGCCGTCGGCTACCAGGTAGAAGGAAGAGTTACGCTCTCCCTCCCGTACGATATGTTCCCCTTTTCGGTAGGTTAGCAGTTCCATCTGTCCCCGCAGCTTTTCGGCTTCCGGCTGTGCCAGTCCGTATTTTTCACGAAGTATCTCAATAAAAGCTTTCATACCTTTTTGCGTTTATGCAGGCACAAAGGTAATAAATCTTTAGCTTCGTTTCCTGCGACAATAAATGGTAATGACAAAAAGAAAGGTCAGCAGTTCGGAAACGGGGACGACCAGCCAGATTCCCGGTACTCCCCACAGGATGGGCATCAGCCAGAAACAGAACAGGATGAGGATAAAACCACGCAGCAGGGTGATGGCCATGGCCGGACGGTCGCGTTCTACACTCTGGAAATAGCCGATGGATACAATGTTGATGCCGAAGCACACGAAGCCGGAAGCAAACAGGGGAAGTCCTTTAACGGCCAGGTCGTGTGCCGGATAGGAACTGTCGATAAACCACGAGGTGATTTGAGCGGAGAACAGGGTTGTAACGGCAAATACCACGACACCGCAGGAGATGGCGGTCAGCAGGGCCAGGCGAAAGGCGGCACGTACGCGCTCCGGATTTCCGGCACCGAAGTTGTAGCTGAGAATGGGTTGTGCCGACTGGGCAATGGCATTGTACACCATGAAAATGATGGGGAAGAAGTAGCAGGCGATGCTGTAGGCAGCCACTCCGTCTTCACCTAAGTAGTGAATGAATACGTAGTTGCCGGTAAACATCATGGTGGCAATGGCTGCTTCACAGAGGAAACTGGACAATCCTAATTTGCACATATAGCCCGTGTTGCGGAGGGTGAGACGCAGACTCTTGAATGATAATTTCACTTTGCACAAGTGCAGTACCCGGTGCGGCTGCATCAGGTAAATCAGAATCATCAGGGCACCTACGATGTATCCCAGGCTGGTAGCTAAGGCCGCACCGAACATTCCCCATTTAAGTACGAAAATAAACAGATAGTCCAGTCCGATATTCAGCAGGGCCGGTATGATGTTGCACACCATGGCATAATTGGGCGAGCCGTCCAGTCGCACGAAGAACATGCCGGAACTCAGCAGGGCACTGAAGACCAGGAAGGGGACAAACCAGTGCATGTATTCCACGGCGAGAGGCAGCAGACGGGGAGAGCTTCCCAGCAGCAAGGCAATTTTCTCCACGTTGCAGAGGATGATTGCGGCGTAGGCGATGAGCAATAAGGAGGAAACCACCACTGCCTGTGTGATATTGATGCGGGCGACCTTTACTTTTCCTTGCGACAGATGAATGGAGGCTACGACCGATGCACCGATACCGAACATCAGCGCCACTCCCGTATTGATGAGGAAAAGCGGAGCCGTAATGTTGACGGCAGCCAGGGCATCACTGCCGATACCTTTTCCTACAAAAATACCGTCGGTAATGATGAAGATGGCCGAGAAAATCATTCCCAGCACCGTAGGGATAAGTAATTTCCGGAATAATTTCGGAATGTCCATACTTCCGAAGTCAATACTGTCTTTCATGTCTTTTCTCTGTTTTTTGCATTTGGCTGCGAAGGTAAGCCAATTCTTACACTAAAAAATTCACAAATGGTAATAAATCATTTTTTAGCTTCTTCCTGCAAATGCGTCGAAAAAGGTTTGGGTGGCTGGTTTCTACGGTTCAGTCACTTCAAGCGCGGCTTGGGAATAATTCCCGTGAAAGGGGACGATGGGGCCTGCTATCTTTGTGGTGTAGAATGATAATATTGTAGAAGAATGAAAACAGAGATTTTATTTCTTGCAGGGATGTGCTTGTGCGCATGCAGCCGTACGCCACAGGAACAGGCCTCTTTTCCCAGCGTGAAGGTAGTTCATGCCGAAGTCATGGAGGCTCCCTCTTCACGGTGCTATACGTTTATTTCGCAGCCTTACCGCTTGTCTGAACTATCTTTTCGAGTGGGAGGACCTGTGCATGCATTTGATGTGCAGCAGGGACAGTTTTTCCGGAAAGGACAACTGATTGCGGCCATTGATGAACGTGATTTTGTCATCCAGAAGCAGCGCACGGAGGCATTGTATCGTCAGGCGGAGGTCGATTATGCCCGTATATCCAGCTTGTATGCCAAAGATAACATCTCCGGCATGAATTATGAGCAGGCAAAGGCAAACTATGAACGCACCAAGGCGGATTATGAAGCGGCAGTCAACGCGTGGGAAGACAGCCGTTTGTATGCGCCTTTCGACGGTTATGTGCAGAAGGTGCATATCGAGCGCTACCAGGATGTGAAACCGTCGGTTCCGGTGGTGACGCTTATCGACCTTTCACGCATCAAGGTAGAAGCCTACGTGCCCGAGGATATGGCGTTGCAGATGCGGCAGAAAGATTCTGTGGCGTGTGTAGTCCGCTTCAATGCACTTCCTGACAGGGGATTTGTGCCTTCTGAATATTTCCTGACGCAGACTGCTACGGAGAACAACATTTCTTATTTGCTGACTGCCATCTTGGATAACAAGGACGGACGTTTGTTGGGAGGTATGTCGGGGACACTTGCTGTGTCGTATGCAGTCGATGGAGAGAAGAATCACCTGACACTCCCTCAGAAAGTGGTTTGCCATGACCCGGAACACGGGGCATTTGTGTGGTGCGTAGACGGACAGAGCCGGGTGAAACGAGTTGCGGTGACGCTGGGCAAGCTGAAAAAGGAGGACCGGGTAGAGATTCTGTCGGGCATTTCACCGGCCGACCGGGTGATAACCACACGTTTGCCGTTTTTGTCGGAACAGGAGCAAGTGACCATCGAAGAATAAAGGAGGAAGACGAATGAAAGGATTAGCGAAATTCTTTTTGCAGAACAGGGCCTTGAGCTGGTTGTTGCTGGTTCTGATATTAGGTGGAGGTATCTTCTCTTACTACAATATGGGAAAACTGGAGGATGCGCCGTTTACGATTAAGCAGGCAGTGGTCACTACCTCTTATCCGGGGGCTTCTCCTATGGAGGTGCAACAACAGGTGACGGATGTGCTGGAGGAAGCCATTCAGTCACTGGGTGAGCTGTATTATCTGAAAACGGATAACCGGGCTGGTCTGTCTAAAATCACGGTATATGTAAAGAAGGAAATCCGTGCCGACGAGATGCAGCAGCTTTGGGATAAGTTGCGGCGGAAAGTGGGAGATGTGCAGTCCAAGTTGCCCGCTGGAGCCGGACCGTCGGTGGTGAACGATGATTTTGGCGATGTGCTGGGCGTATTCTACGGACTGAGCAGCGAAACGCATACCTATCGTGAACTGGAGGATCAGGCCAAGCGAATCAAGAACGAGTTGCTGAACGTGAAGGATGTGGCTAAAGTGGAATTGTTCGGCGTGCAGAGTCGCACGATTGATATAACGGTCAATCCGGCATTGCTTTCCAGCACCGGTGTAACCATGGCCGATATTACCTCTGCCTTTGAGCGTCAGAATAAGGTGTGGATGCCGGAGGACTGGAGACGTCTTCTCATCGTTTGCGGGTGGAAGCTTCCGGCAGTTTCTCCAGTCTGGAAGAACTGGAAAATCTGACGGTCGTTTCCCGGCAGGGAGAATATTTCCGACTGGGAGAAATTGCGGATATTAGCGAGAGTTATGTGCGTCCGGCCAGAAACCTGATGAAGGTTGGGAATGTACCTGCGGTGGGTATAGCCATTTCTACGGTGTCCGATGGAAATGTGGTAGAAATGGCGGAACTGGTGGCAAACCGTGTGTCAGACTTGCGTGAGGAAATGCCGGACGGATATAATCTGGATATTATCTATGACCAGGGGCACGAATCGGCTGTGGCCAACGAGGGATTTGTGTGGAATCTGATTCTTTCGGTCCTGACCGTGGTGGCTGTACTGCTGTTCTTTATCGGCTTCAAGAATGGAATCCTGATTGGCAGCGGACTGATATTCTCCATTTTCGGTACGTTGATTTACATGCAGTTTTCCGGCATAGCCTTGCAGCGTATGTCGCTGGCAGCCATTATCATTGCCATGGGTATGCTGGTGGACAATGCCATTGTGGTGTATGATGCCGCACTGGTGAACATGCAGCGGGGTATGCGGAAAAGAAAAGCCATACTGGATGCCGTGTCGGGCACTTCCATGCCGCTGTTGGGAGCGACTCTGATTGCGGTACTGACCTTTCTTCCGGTCTATCTGTCGCCGCATATCACTGGTGAAATCCTGTCTTCATTGTTCATCGTCATTGCGGTATCTCTTTTGCTGAGCTGGGTACTGGCCATTACGCAGAATGTATTCTTTGTGCAGGAGTTTGTGCGTCGTCCGCGTCCGGATGAGTTGAAGGGCGAACTGTTCAGCGGCCGTGCATACGACCTGTTCCGGCAGGCATTGAGATGGACCATACAGAGACGCTATGTGGTTTTAGGAGCGATGGTGCTGTTGCTGGTCATTGCCGGATGGGGATTCCGCTTTATTCCGCAGCAGTTTATGCCCTTGCTCAACAAGCAGTATTTTTCGGTCGATGTTTGGTTGCCCGAGGGTACACGTATAGAAGAAAGTGACCGTCAGATGACGGAGATGACAGCCTATCTGAATTCGTTGGAAGGAGTGAAAAAGGTGTCGTCGTTTGTCGGGCAGACGCCGTCCCGTTATTACCTGGCCAATGCGGCTTATGGTCCGCAGCCTAATTATGCGCAATGCCTGGTAGAAGCTGACACGCCGGAAAAGTCACGTGAGCTTCAGGCTATGCTGTACGACCGTCTGCCGGCCATGTTTCCGGACGCGCTGGTCCGTGTGAACAGTTTCGAGATAAACTCCATTCCGCAGGCCTTGATTGAGGCACGTTTCTGTGGAGATGATCCGGAAGTACTCGATTCTTTGACCAACCTGGCGCTGGAAATCATGCGGAAGAATCCCAAGGTACTGAATGCCCGCAATGAGTGGGGAAACATGGCACTGATGATTAAGGCCGATTATGATCCGGTAAAGGCCGGAAGGCTGAATGTGGGACGGCATGATATGATGAATGCCGTGAAAGCCGTCAATGACGGTACAGCCGTAGGGGTATATCGTGACCGCGACAAGAAAGTGCCGGTGTTGCTGCATACGGATGTCAAAGGTTCCTGGGACATGGAAAGCGTGGAGGACTTGCCGATATGGAACGGGCGTAATTCTGCTCCGCTGGGGCAGGTGGCCAACGGCATCGGACTGGCATGGGAATATCCCCTTGTGCGCACGTACGACCGGAAGCTTTCTATGGCTGCCCAGTGCGATGTGAAGCGGGGACATACCATGAAAGAAGTTCACTCTGAAATCCGGGAAGAGATTGAGCGCATTCGTCTTCCGGAAGGATATACCTTCTTCTGGGACTCACAGTACAAGGACCAGAAAGAAGCCATGGCTGCACTGACTAAGTATTTCCCGCTGGCACTTATCATGCTGCTGGTCATTCTGGTCATGCTGTTTGGCAACTTTCGTCAGCCCTTGATTATTTTCCTCATTCTACCCTTGTCTTTGATAGGGATGGTCTTTGGGCTGTGGGTCACCGGATTTCAGTTTGGCTTTTTCTGTATCGCAGGCTGGCTGGGATTGCTGGGAATGATTATCAAGAATGTGATTGTGCTGCTCGACGAGGTAAATATCCAGCAGAAAGCTGGTGTGGAGCCTTATACGGCTGTGATAGAGGCCACGGTTTCCAGAGCCCGTCCGGTATTGATGGCGGCCCTGACCACGGTGTTCGGAAGCATCCCGTTGTTGTTTGATATTGTGTTTGGCGGGATGGCGGCTACCATTGTGTTCGGACTTTCCTTTGCCACCCTTTTGACACTGTTTGTCACTCCGGCCCTGTACACGATTTTCTATAAAATATCCAAACGGGGTGAATAAAAAGAAGAAATGTGTGGCCCGATAAAAAATGTTTCTCTAATTTTATAACTATATTGAGATGAATAGAAGAATGATGATGTGCTGCATGCTGGGGCTGGCGCTGGGAGTCCATGCCCAGAAGAGTGTATTCTTGCAGCAGTATCGTGAAAAGGTGAAGGCCTATAATCAGGATATAAAGTCGGCAGGATATGCCGTTTCCATCCGTCAGGAGGCTGAAAAATCGGCTAAGGCTGATTTCCTTCCATCGCTGAGCGGAAATGCCAATGCCAGTTACACGGGTAACCCGCTGGAACTTTACAGGGAACTTCCGTCCATAGAAACTCCGCTGTATTTTCAGGGGCGTGACACCAAGTACGGGGCTTCCGTGACCTTGTTGCAGCCTGTCTATTCGGGTGGGGCACTGAAAGCCGGATTGGAAAAATCCCGAAAGGAAAAGGAGAGTGCTTTGTACGAAGAAAAGCGGGTGACGAACGACGTGCTGTATCAGGCAGACCAGTATTACTGGAATAAGGTGGCCTGTGAGGAAATGGTGGAGGTGGCTGCCGGTTTCAAGGAATCGGTGGCAGCCCTGGTGGAAGTGGTCAGGCATCGTGTGGAGGAGGAGTATACCGACCGCAACGACTTGCTGATGGCGGAAGTCAAGCTGAATGATGCCGAGTTCCGGCTGGAGCAGGCCCGCAATGAAGCGGAGGTGGCCCGGCTTTCGATGAACTCTTTCTCGGGAGAGGCTTCTGACAAGGTGATACTGACCGATTCGCTCGTGGTTCCGCTGACTGAAGTCCAGGTGTATGAACAAACGTTGGAAACGGCCATGGCGCATCGTCCGGAATTACGTATTGCAGCCAATCAGGTGGCTATCCAGCAGTCGGCTGCCCGGATTGCCAACTCACGGTATCTTCCCAAACTGTCTGTCGGGGTAGACGGAAGTTATTCTTCGCCCGGATATGACTTTAACTCAGATTTGGACCCTAATTACATGGTGTATGCCAAACTGAGCGTACCGATTTTTGAATGGGGAAAGCGGAAGAATACACGGCGCATCGGCAAGCTCGATGTGAACAGGGCGCTGGAGAACCAGAGTAAGGTGGCCGACGTCGTTCGCTTGGAGGTGGAGACTGACTACTATACTTATACGCAGGCCGTACGTCAGGTGTGCCTGACGGAAAGCTCGCTGGCCAAGGCGGCAACGAGTGAGCAGCTGGCCATGGACAAGTACAAGGAGGGTACCATTTCCATTGTCGAGGTGCTCAATGCGCAGATGTATCACCAGGAGGCGGAATTGAACCATATTCGTTCAAAACTCCGTGCGCAACTGGCAAAGAGCAGTCTGGAACGGGCTGCCGGCCGTTTGGGTGAGTACTGATGTGAAGGGATTGTAATAATAAAGTAAACATAAAGCATGAAACAAGGAATGAATTCCGTGAACCGGTATTTGTGGGACGTACTGCTGTATGCCTGCATGGGATGTTTTTCGTACTTCTTTTTGGTGCACTATGCCGATATTCCCGTGCGGTTACAGGACAGACTGATGACCTTTCATACGTTTCTGGCTGTCATTGTGTCGTTTTGCGGAGTGGGACTGAGCATGCGCTACATTAATGAGCGGTTGCTGACGTATTACCCTTATTTTCTGCGGAACAAACGCATGCTGTCGGCCGGACTGATTGCGGCAGCCGTTATCCTGCTGTTGTCTAATTATCTGCTGTTGGTGTCTGCCAAGGCGTTGGCAGGCGTGGCTTCTCCCTTTCATCTTCAGCGCAGCGGACTGACGGTGATTCTGCTGGTCTGGCTGGTGGAGCTGGTGATTGTGGGACAGTTTATCCTGAATCGTTTCTATGTGGATGTGGTACGTCTGTACAAGCGTGCCGAAGAACTGGAGGAAAGCACGGCGGAGGCCCGCTACCGCACCTTGCAGAACCAGTTGAATCCGCATTTCCTGTTTAACAGTCTGAATACCCTTGTTTCAGAAATTGAATATAACCCTGTGAATGCCATTGAATTTACCCGTAACCTGGCCGATACGTACCGGTATATCCTGTATTGTCAGGATAAGCATACGGTGGAGCTGAATGAAGAACTTCAGTTCCTGGATACTTACGTGCTGTTGCAGAAGGTGCGTCTGGGAGATTGCTTGCAGGTGGACAACCGGATTGCCGATAAGTTTGGCGAGACACCGGTACCGCCCTTGTCGCTTCAGCTGCTGGTGGAGAATGTCATCAAGCACAATGTCATCAGCATGAAAAAGCCTATGACGGTGAAGATGTGGACGGAACTGCAGGGAGACGATGTCTGGATTTGTGTGGCCAATGCCGTACGTCCGAAGCAGGGAGGGGTGACTTCCGGAAAGGGACTGGAGAACCTTTCCCAGCGGTATCGCCTGCTCTGTGGAAGAGAAATCGTGATTGAACAGAATGAAAAAGAATTTATCGTAAAATTACCTTTGCTATATGACCAAGATTAAGGCAGTGATTATTGAAGATGAACTTCCGGCGGCGCGTCTGCTCGACAAGCAGCTCAGGGAACTGCGTCCGGAATGGGAGGTAACGGTTCTTCCGGGAACGATTGAAGATTCGGTGAAATGGTTTGCTGAACATCCTCATCCGGACATTCTGTTCCTGGACATCCAGCTGACCGACGGTAATTCGTTTATTTTTATTGAGCAGGCACGGCCGCAGAGCATGATTGTGTTTACCACGGCCTACGATGAATATGCGGTACGGGCTTTTACGGTGAACAGCATCGACTATCTTCTGAAGCCTGTCCATAAGGAACGGCTGGAGAGTGCCATCCAGAAGTTTGAACGTTTTTCGGGCATGGGGAAGGGTGAACTGAACAAGCTGTTGGGCATTGAACAGTTGCTGCATTCTTTTGCCGAAAGGCAGGAAAAACCGTATCGCACCCGTTTTCTGATATCGGGAGCCAAACGTTTCTATACAATTCAGGTGGGAGATATTGCTTACTTCTATTCGCTGGATAAGGTGACTTTTGCCGTGACGAAGGACGGGAAAGCACACGTGATCGACCTGCCGCTGAGCAAGCTGGAAGAGCAGCTGGACGGGCGTGTCTTTTTCCGGGTGAACCGCCAGTTTATCCTCTCGGCCGATTCCATACGCAATATTCAGCACTACTTCAACGGAAAGGCCGTGGTGAGTGTATGGCCGGCGTATGAAGGTACGATACAAATCAGCCGCGAACGGATGACTCTTTTGAAGATGTGGTTAAATAGTTGATTCTTTGTGTTTTATAAATCTGTTGGGATAAGTTGAAAAAACGCCTTTGCGTTTGATTCAGAACGGCCTTGCGTTTGAAGTAAAATGTAAGGCCGTTTCAGATAGAATGTACTTGTGTTTGGTTTGAAACGCAAGTGCGTTTTTTTAGTGCTTGATTTAAGGCAAAAATATTGCTTGAATTACCTTATTTAACGGGATGATTTTCTTTCGTTTCGTGACTTTCGTGTACTTTTGCACGTTTGTTAAGATTTTAAGGATAACGAGAGGAAATTATGGCACAGTCTAGAGAGATGACATCAGGGCCGAGTCTGCCGCTGATTCTGAATTTTACTTTTCCATTGTTACTGGGCAACCTGCTCCAGCAGACGTATTCGCTGGTGGATGCGGCTATTGTCGGAAAGTTCTTGGGTATCAATGCGCTGGCTTCTGTAGGTGCCAGTACGTCGGTCGTCTTTTTGATTTTAGGGTTCTGCAACGGGTGTTGCGGAGGTTTCGGCATTCCGGTGGCACAGAAGTTCGGAGCCCGCGATTATGTGACGATGCGGCGTTATGTATCGGTCAGCCTGAAGCTGGCGGCGGTGATGTCGGTCGCGGTGGCCATTGTCACCAGTCTGCTTTGCGGATTTATCCTGCGTTCCATGCGCACACCGGAGAATATCTTTGAAGGGGCTTACCTTTATCTGCTGATTACCTTTATCGGTGTGCCGTGTACGTTCTTCTATAATTTGTTGTCCAGCATCATCCGTGCGCTGGGCGACAGCAAGACCCCGTTCTGGTTCCTGCTTTTCTCTACCATACTGAACATTGTGCTCGATTTGTTCTGCATCCTTACGCTGGGGTGGGGAGTAGCCGGAGCAGCCATTGCTACGGTCTTCTCGCAGGGGCTATCGGCCTTGCTGTGTTACATTTATATGTACCGTAAGTTTGACATTCTGAAAACCGAGCCTGCCGACCGTCGTTTCCGTGGCGACCTGGCCCGTCAGTTGCTGTACATCGGGGTACCGATGGGATTGCAGTTTTCCATTACGGCCATTGGAAGCATCATGTTGCAAAGTGCGAACAATGCGCTGGGTACGGCCTGTGTGGCAGCTTTCACGGCAGCCATGCGTATCAAGATGTTTGTGATGTGTCCGCTGGATAGCTTGGGAATGGCCATGGCGACGTACTCCGGACAGAATTACGGGGCCGGAAAGCCGGACCGCATCTGGATGGGTATCAAGTCGGCCACGCTGATGATGACCGTCTATGTCATAGCGATTGGTGCCCTGATGTGGGGACTGGCCGAAAAGTTTGCCCTGCTGTTCATCTCGCCGGATGAGACCGAGATTATCGACGATACGGCTTTGTTCCTGCACATCAACACTTCTTTCTTCTTCCTGCTGGGTATGCTCAGTATCCTGCGCTATACCATTCAGGGAGCGGGCTACACACGGTTGGCTATGTTCTCCGGTGTGTCGGAAATGGTGGCCCGTGTGCTGGTCAGTCTGATTGCGGTTCCGTTGTGGGGATTCTGGGGCGTATGCTTCGGCGACCCGACAGCCTGGCTGTTTGCCAACCTGTTCCTGGTTCCGGCATTTATTTATGTGTACCGCCGTTTGCAACGGATTGTGGTGAAAGAAGGACGGGTGGTGGCTAATTCCTGACAGTCATCCGCTTCCAGAAGAAAGGGGGTATCAGTCGCCAGAGAGCCACCAGTATGCGATAGCGCCAGTCAATTACGACAATGCGTTTCTTTTTCTCCAGGGCACGCACAATGTGGCGGGCCACTTTCTCCGTATGCATCAGCATGGGATAGTGTTTGCCGTCGTTCAGGAGCCCGGTGGCTACGAATCCCGGACGGATGTCTGTGAAACGGATGGGAAGTTTCTGGATGTGAGCCAGTTGTTCCAGCGCATCGATGTAAGTGTTCTGGAAACGTTTGGTGGCAGAATAGGCCGGAGCAGCTCCCAGCCCTTTGGTTCCCGCAATGGAACTGATGACTGCCAGGTGTCCTCTTTTCTGTTGGGCAAAGTAGCGGAAAGCGGCTGTCACCATGCGCACAAATCCGGTGCCGTTGGTCTCCAGTGTGCGGAGCTCGATTTCCGGGGTCAGCTGGTAGTTCTGGTGGCCGATGCCCGAGCAGTGCAGGTAGAGGTCCATGCCTCCCATTTCTTCAATCAGTTCCAGCAGGCGGTCGGTCGCATCTTCCTGACAGATGTCAATGGCCCGGATGTGGATACGCTCCGGAGCCAGTTGCTGCAGTTCTTTCAGGTTCTCTTCACGCCGGCCTGCCAGTCCGAGTATCCATCCCTTCTGGAGCAGTTGCAAGGCTGTTTCTTTTCCGATGCCGGAAGTAGCCCCTACGATGAGGGCACGCTGTATAGGTTTCTTATTCATCAGTTGGTACGTATTTCATAAAGGAATTCCTGCGAAAGAGGAACTCCTTCGGTGGGTTCACAATGGATTTTTCCGAAAAGAGGCATCTGCGGCTGGAGCGGTTTCAGCTCTGCTGACAGGTGGTTGCAGAATGCCGTGTAGGAATGGTTGTGCATGCAAGGCCCCGCATCGTCACGGTACACCAGTACGTAATGGTTCAGGGGACGGGCATGCACCAATTGGTTGATTTGCAGAGCCAGGTCGCGTGCCTCTCGCGGAGAAATGCGGTCGAACAGACTGGAGAGGTTGAAAATCACCAGTTCGGTCAGTACTGCATGGGCTTGCCAGAAGGCAGCAGGCACGGCACTCAGGCGGGGATACCAGCTTGCCTGAATGTGCTTGTAGGCTGGTGAACGGAAAAAGGCTTCGGCCGTTTCTCCCATTTCCTGCATGGGATAGATGCCCGTGTAGGTCAGGTCCAGATGGGGAAGAGAACGGCATACATCGGCAAAAGCCAGTCCCGAGGCTCCGGCCTCACACGAGAGATCGCAGAACACCACGCGCCCTGATACCTTATGGATGAGGTCGTGCAGCCAGTTGCCGCTTCCGGTAAAGAGAGCTTGGGCAGCAGCATATTGTTTCCGCATGTACAAATAGTTGTATACCTGGCAGAAGTCAGATGGAGACATTTCTTCGGGCAGGGTACGGAAATCACTCCGACCGTAGGCAGTGGCTTCACGGTAGTAGGCTTCGTTTTCTTCCAGCTGTGCCGGTGGGGTTATCAATTCCGAGAATACCTGCTTGAAATGCGCTGGCAGGGA
>OKRU01001087.1_pt1 | contig 27162 bp, 29 predicted proteins | sample 1601131 | NCBI WGS metagenome assembly OKRU01 (sample SAMEA3541558, study PRJEB24748) | human gut metagenome | biome: human gut; feature: human-associated habitat; material: faeces | place: China | collected 2012
GTATGCCGTCCGCACTTTCTATTGCAAAGAAAAGTTTGTAGCCGATTTCTTTACCCAAAAAGGACTAAATTCTTTCATCCCCATGCGTTATGAAGAGCGCATCACACCTGATGGTAAAAAACATCGGGTTCAGATACCCGCAGTTCATAATCTGTTATTTCTGGAAAAGACACAGAGTGAAAAACAAATTAGCAAAGCAACGAGTGATTGCCCTGTGCCTATCTTTTTTATCCGTAATCGTGATACACAAAGTTATTATGAGATACGTGATAAAGAAATGATCGAATTTCGCGCCATCTGTGATCCCAATTACGAAGGCACACTCTATGTAGATGCTGCTATGGCGGAAGCTAAAAAAGGTCAGAGAGTTCGCGTCACACATGGTCCTTTCAAAGGTTTGGAAGGGAAGTTAGTCCGTTACAAAAATCGCTTTTACGTGGTCATTACCATTGTCACACTGGGAGTTATGATACACATCCCTAAATGGTACTGCACCAAAATAGAATAATTCAAAACATACATGGATACCTTACAGGTACAGGTCGAGAAACTGCAACGCTTAGCACGTCAGCAGCTTTTCCTCGACTATATTGACGAACCTGTTTATGCCGATGACATTAGCCGTGTGAATACGGAAATCCGTCATTTGGTTGATGCACTTTTTCCCGTCAGAGGAAAAGATGCAGAGCAGGAGGCTGCCCTATGCCTATCCCTCTTAATGGGTTATAACGCCGTCATATATGGTCAGGATGACGATAAAAAGAAACAAATCATCTTGGATCGTATCTTTCGGATACTAAACCAATTGTCTCCATCCTTATTGAAATGCCAACTCCTTATCTATTGTTACGGAGAAGTCCTTGATGAAGCATTGGCCGATGAAGCAAATGAGATTATCAATAGCTGGCAGGAGAGGGGATTGACAAAAGAAGAACAAAAAATTGCAGAGACTTTAGAATATGTCCACAGCCAACCGTGTAATTAAAAACACAGGTTATCTATATGCTAAGATGGGTGTAACGATGTTCATATCGTTATACACCACCCGTCTGATACTAAACTCCTTAGGAGCAACCGACTTCGGTATTTTCAATATCGTAGGCGGAGCTATTGCCATGCTGGGATTTCTCAATGCGGCAATGGCAAGTGCCACCCAACGGTTCATGTCCTATACCGAAGGAGAAGGAAACAAAGAAAAACAGAAAAGTATATTCAATGTCAGTGTAGTTCTACACCTTCTCATTGCATTAATCGTTGGAGTAGTATTATTGATAGCTGGCTATTTCTTTTTCAATGGTATTTTGAATATACCATCCGATAGGATATTTGCAGCGCAAGTTGTTTATGGGAGTTTGATTGTCAGCACTATGTTTACAGTAATGACTGTTCCATACGATGCCGTGCTTAATGCGCACGAAAATATGCTCTATTATTCCATTGTAGGGATTGTTGAATCTGTTCTAAAACTGTCCGTAGCCCTTATTGTCGTGCATACCCTTTCGGATAAACTGATTGTTTATGGTATATTGATGGCGTGCATTCCATTGATTACCATGAGTATCATGCGGGTATATTGTCATAAGCACTATGAAGAATGTATTATACAGCCTCGTAGATATTGGCATAGAGGGTTGATGAAAGAGATGAGTAGCTTTGCGGGGTGGAACTTAATCAGAACTTCAATTACCATGACCAGTGCATATGGACAAGGTATTATTCTAAATCATTTTTTTGGAGTTATATTAAATGCAGCTCAGGGGATAGCCGGTCAAATTAATGGTCAACTACAAGTTCTGTCTTCTAACATGTTAAAAGCCTTAAATCCAATTTTAGGGAAAAGCGCTGGGGCTAATAATAAAGAACTGTTACTAAAATCCACCATATTAGGAGCTAAATATTCAGCAGCATTATATCTATTAGTAGCTATACCTATTTTTATAGAAGCACCTTATATCTTAAAAATATGGTTAAAAAACATACCGGAATGGACTATAATATTTGTGAGATTCCAATTGCTCAAAAGCTTTATAGAGTTTCAATTTACCACTTTACCCGGAGCCATTAATGCCACAGGAAAAATAAAAAAATACACTATTTGGAGCAGCATTTCCAATATTATGCAATTACCTGTCATCTATCTATTTTTCAAAATTAGTTTTCCACCTTATTCCATGTATATCTCGACTATATTATTCGGGAATATATGTGTTTACATCATTGCGATGCATTATGCTAAATTATATTATCAATTATCCATTTCTGTATACTTCAAAAAAACATTATTGCCATTATATATCACAACTACATTAGTTATGGGTTTACTATATATAGTTCAAAGCCTGTTTGAAATAAATTCCATATGGCGACTTCTTTCTTTCATTATATTATCTATACTACTATTTATTTTAACATTTTTCATAATTGGCTGTACAAAAGAAGAGAAGAACTTAATTTTTGAATTAAAGAATACAATTTCTAACAAGATATTCCACCATAATTAAAAATTTTTATCATGATTTCTGTTGTTATACCCCTTTATAACAAAGCACATACTATTGTTAACACGCTTCAAACTGTATTGAATCAAACGTTTAAGGATTTTGAAGTGATAATTATAAACGATGGTTCCACGGATAATGGTGTTGAAGTTATAAATAAGCATTTTAATGATTCGAGAATCAAGATTATCAATCAAGACAATCAAGGGGTGAGTGCTGCACGTAACAGAGGGGTAGAGGAGTCAATAAGTGACTGGGTAGCTTTTCTGGATGCTGATGATGAGTGGCATCCCGAGTATTTAGAATATGTGTTCAAAGCAATTAGTTCTTATTCTGAAGCAGGAATGATCTGTACCGGTGGGATAGTTGGTGATATCAGAAATCGTTACAATGTATATTATAGGTTAGCAAATAAATATATTGATAAAATCGTATCAGTTGATTATTTTGAAAACCCGGGAGTCTTCGGGCATACAAGTGCGACCGTTGTAAGAAAAGATATTTTCGGATATGCAGGTAAATTTCCATTAGGAATGAAGCGTAGTCAGGATTTAGCCTGTTTTTATTCGGTTGCATTAATTTCTAAGGTTGTTTATATCGGTTTGCCTTTAAGTAGATATAACGGCGGCGTTGAAGCCCAGACTACCTCTTTAAAAAATGAATCAGTAATAAAGCATATTGTCAATTACTATAATTGGGTAATGAGAAATTACCAAAAAACAAACATGGTTAATAAAACATTTTTGATTTTTATTAAATACAATATCCGCCACTTGATAAAGAATTGTGTAACAAGAAAAGATTGGGATTCAATAGATTATTTTTATAATAATCTGGATGATAATATTTTATCTTTATTTTTTCCTTTTGAAAAAGTTTTATATTGTGATAAAAATAGGTATGCTTTAGCTGTTTTATGGATAAATATCACAAAAATCATTTGGCGCTTACATCGCTTTCCAATTGTAGGCAAGCGTATTGATACAAAAAAAATTCCTTCAAAATATTGTATATGGTAATTATTGAAAAAGCAATGCGCAAATTGCGAACACATCTTGTTACAGTAACAAAAAATTCACCTTTCTATTTATATATCTATCAATCCTATTGGCACTATCTATTTTATTCTCCCAAAGAGGGATATAATCCAACAGTTGAATTATACTATACAGCCCGTCCTAATCCTGGGGCCGGAATCGGCCATCAAATGGCAAACTGGATAGCAGGATATTGGTATGCAAAGCAATTCGAACTAAAGTTCGCTCATTTGCCTTTTTCCAGCAAACAATGGGAGGATTTTTTAGGGTTTGGAATTAATGAAACAACAGTAAAAGAATTGAAACAAAGAAAGTATAAAGTAAGAAAATTACCCCTGTTTAACGCAGGCAATGAAAAAGAAATTGCTATCAATAAAAAAATTATCCAATCCTATTCCGGAGAAAAAGTTGTATTCATAGCTGAACAAGATCAATTTTATGAGGAACAACATGGAGTTATGAAAGATATCAAAAGAAAATTTTATTCAGCTCCGGCCCGTAAGAATGATAAATTAATTTACTCCAAAGAGAACTTCAATATAGCTATCCATGTGCGTAGAGGGGATATTATGGCAGACCCTTCCAATCCCAATTTGGCTATGCGCTATTTAAGTAATGATTATTATGAAAAAGCACTCCGACAGGTCATTGGTAGTATAAAGATAGATAAGCCCATACATATATATATTTTCTCTCAAGGTATCCCTGAAGATTACCCGGAGTTTGCGCATTACAAAAATATACATTGGTATTTAGATATGTCGGCACAAGATTCTTTTTTACATATGGTTTATGCTGATTTATTGATAACCAGCAAGAGTTCTTTTTCGTATAAGCCGGCTTTACTTAGTAACGGAATAAAGGTCTGTCCTAAATATTTCTGGCATGGATATCCGGATACAGAAGACTGGATATTATGTGATAATAACGGAAACTTGGATAATAGTTTAAAAAAAACATCAGAAATAAATTCAAAAAAAATGATTCATGAATAATATATGGATTTTATTTTTTATCCTTCTTTATTTGATTAATCCATTTGTAGGAATGGTTATTCTTTGTCTATTAAAGATTGTCAATAATCATAAAGATAAAATATCCGATACTCTATTATTCCTGTTTATTACCATTTACGCTTGTTTAATACAATCAACCAGAATCTGGAATATCCACCAACCTTCCGATTGGTATGGTGGCGGATATTGGGGAATTTTCGATGAAATAAGCAAGCACTCTTTCTACGAATTTATTCTATCGACAGAAAGGGAACCAATGTGGAGACTTTTAAACTATATAGGTTATTATATAACAGATGGAAATTATTACATATTCATTAATAGTATCACAATTATCACCATTTTTATCACCTGTTATTCTATTTTCATTTATTGGAGGAAAACTAAAGCTGATATTTTTACGTTAATAGCATCATTGTTTTTATTCATTTTTTTTAGAGAATATTGGGGGATTCTTAATAACTTAACAAGACAGTTCTTCTCTATTAGTCTTATTTCTTATGTATATGTTGCAAAAGTTACTAATAATAAGATTAAATGGTGGTTATTAATTTCAGCAGGTTTAATTCATACTATGTCTTTCATTTTTATTGCATTTTTGTTTATAAAACCTCTCTATTCTATTATCCGTAAAAAACAGTTCTTATTGGTAGGTTTTATTTTTATTGGTATATCATTTGTCATCAGTAACATTTCCATATTCAAAAATATATTCGCCGGAATAGATTTCATTTTATATGGAATGAACAGATTGGAGAACGCTTCTAATCCTATGGATCAAAATTTTTTAGACTCTACCGCTGTATGTTTAACAGCTGCAATTATTATTCTTATCTGTATTATAATGAACTATTACTCCAAATATAATAAAACAAATGTTTTTTATACAAATGTTTTAATGATAACAATGCTTATATGTGCTTCGATAATATCTTTGGCTCCGGAGATTATGGGTAGAATGTATGTATCCAGATTTTATTTATTCCCCTTTGTCCTTCCATATTTTATGATAAATAGGAAGATTATCCATATTGTTTATTCTATGGGAATTATTGTATTTTTTTCAATTCGATTTTTTCTAACATTTGATACAATGGCTGATGGGGTGTTCTTTCCTAAGATAAATAATTTTTTAGTTTGGAATATTGCTGACTATTTTATCAGGTAAATATAATAATAAAATGATTCTAAATAGATTATTCCGTAAAATTCGAACTTCCATTTTTTTACATGGGCTCAAAGAAAAAGGAAAATATATATCTTTATTTTTCCCTTTAACTATAGAAGGAAAATCCAATGTTTCAATAGGCAGTAATACAGGGATAGGTAGTTATGTTCATATTTGGGGAGGAGGTGGAGTTAAAATTGGTTCGAATGTATTAATTGCTGCCCATTGTTGTATAACCTCATTAGGTCATAATTATCATTCCTCTAAAATACGTGAAGGTTCTATGATATCCAAATCCGTGTCAATAGAAGATGATGTTTGGCTCGGTTATAATGTTACGGTTTTACCGGGTGTTACAATAGGAAAAGGTTCTGTAATTGGAGCTGGCAGCGTAGTTTGTTCAGATATTCCTCCATATTCAATTGCAGTAGGCAATCCTGCTAAAGTCATTAAAAGACGGATTATGTAGTTCATTATTCGTTGTATTGAAATAAAAAACAGTAAATATGAATCAAATATCCATACTTAGATTCTTTCGTAAACTCTATTCAAAAAGTATCGGTACTTATCAATTTCCTCCGCTTCCTTGCGAGAGAAATATAGATAAAGCGTCAGATGTAATTTATAACTTACTTGATACAGGTAAACCTTGTATGATTGCCCGTTTCGGAGCAACCGAACTGTCCACAATCGTGAATTATTTAGGAGTTCAATCTTTAAATCATAGTAAATGGAGTTTTATTCAAGGAAAAGCTGCAGAATGGTGGTGGAATCCGAAAATACTCAAACAAATGGAGGTTTGGTCAGGCTTTTTTCCCTCTACACCGGATACAGTTTCTCGTTTTTGCGGATTAATGTTAAATGATGCAAAAGAAATGGATATTTGCGGACTCTTCCAATCAATAGAAAATTCGGTACACTATGTATTACCCTATCTAAACAATCCTCAATTTATTCTTTTAGCTGCTTATGAAAATGCCACATCTAAAAATCCTTGGACACGAATATTAAAAGGTAAAAAGGTACTGGTAGTACATCCTTTCGCTAGATTAATAGAGAAACAATATAAAGAAAAAAGAACTCTCCTTTTTGATAACCCTGATTCTTTACCGAAGTTTGAATTACAGACAATCCAAGCGATTCAAAGTCTAGGAGGTATAAGTAACGGATTTAAGGATTGGTTTGAGGCGCTACAATGGATGAAAAATGAAATTGATAAACGGGATTATGATATTTGCTTGCTAGGTTGTGGAGCTTATGGTTTCCCATTAGCTGCCCATGTAAAACGTCAAGGTAAACAAGCTGTGCATATCGGTGGAGGATTACAGTTGTTTTTTGGAATAAAAGGAAAAAGATGGGAAGATATAGACGATACAGATTGTGGACTTCCCATAGGATATTACAAAAAATTACTAGCTAATCCGGCATGGGTACGTCCGGATGAATATATAACAGAACAAGCTAAAATGGTAGAAAACGGATGCTATTGGTAGTTTTTTATGATCGTTTTTTATATGAAAATAGATTTTAAAAGAATCAACCAAGCTTTTTTTCGTCTTATTTATTTGCCTTACGGGCTAATCAAAGCATTATTTATTATAGCAAATAATGCAGCCAGAGACATTGATAATAAGAGAAGATATTCTTCTTCAATAATTGACAAAGGGTGCTCTTTTACTCCTGATTGTAAAATAGGGGAAAAATCCCATTTACTAGGAAGAGGTTCTATATTTAATCATGTAACTATTGGTGATTATACTTACATTGGCAGGGGAGCTTTAGTTCAGAATTGCAGTATTGGAAAATATTGTTCTATATCTCATGAAGTTATACTTGGTTTAGGATCTCATCCTCTAAATTTATTCTCTACATCACCATTATTTTATAGAGTAAATAATCCTTTAAAAATTCAAATTGTAAAACAAGATTCTGAATTTGTAGAATATAAGCCAATAGTAGTGGGCAATGATGTATGGATTGGGGCCCGTGCTATTATCATGGATGGTGTAGTTATTGGACATGGGGCAGTAATAGCCTCAGGAGCTATTGTTACTAAGGATGTTCCTCCGTACGCTGTTGTTGCAGGAGTCCCGGCCAAATTAATCAGATATAGAATAGAACCTTCAAAAATCAAGTCTTATTTACAGTCCGACTGGTATAACTTACCACCAAATGATGCCTATAGATTAATGTCCGGACAACAATAAATTCACAAAATATAGAAAACATGCAATCCCTAGCCATCCTCTTAACCGTCTTCAATCGCAAGGCAAAAACTTTACAATGCCTGCAAAACCTATATGTTCAACTCCCGATAGAAGAATACACCGTAAGCGTTTACCTGACAGATGACGGCTGCACCGACGGGACTCCCGAAACTGTCAAAGAACAATTCCCTGAGGTCAACATTCTTCATGCGGATGGGAATCTGTTTTGGAACAGGGGGATGTATAGGGCTTGGAGTAAGGCTGCCGAGACAAAAGACTATGATTTCTATATGTGGCTGAATGACGATACTACCGTTTATCCGGATGCATTAAGCATTTTATTACAAACATCAAGCGCTTACGAAGATAAATGTATTGTTGTGGGAACGACCTGTGCCGTAGGAAATCAGGCTATTATCACTTATGGTGGAAGGATTAATGGGAAAGGATTAATACATCCATCGGATAGAATACAACAGTGTGATTTCTTTAACGGTAATATTGTATTGTTCCCTAAAAGCGTTCTCGAAAAAGTTGGAATGAACGATTATCGTTTCCGTCATGCTTTAGGAGATTTTGATTATGGCATGCGTGCAAGGAAATTAGGAATACAATCGGTTGTTGCTCCGGGTATTTTGGGAGAGTGTGACGGGCATGACTCATTGCCCGTGTGGTGCAATCCGGAGAAACCCCTCAATAAGCGGTGGAAAGCTTTTCGCTCACCATTAGGGCACAATCCTGAAGAGTTCTTCATATACGAAAACCGCCACCACGGTATCGCGATGGCGTGTTTCCACTATTTTACCAATCATCTACGAGTGGTGTGTCCGTGGATATGGAAAGGGAGATAATTAAACGGCACTACCCCCAACATTCATTCTTAATCTCCCGGCATTGTCTGATTTGCCAGGGAGAAAGGACCTTTTCCAGTTCACGGAACTGCCAGCCTTTCATGAAACGGATTTCATCCTGTTCCTGACGGGTGGAGATACAGACACGGAAAAGGGCGGGGTCGGCGATAATCATATCATGAACACGCATACGCCACTGAAGGATGCTCATCTGATGGGGCGACAGACCGCCATAGATGGAAAGGTAGGCGTACATATCGGTGTAATGGCGGGAGAAACGATGGTCCTCCTGCAACAGATAAAGGATTGTTTCTTTCATTGGAACAGGGTGTTTACGTCAAAGCAGGGACAGCGGTTGATGCGGTCGTATGACTGCAAACGGTTATGACCCACTACTTTGGCTTCGGGAAATACTTGTAGTAAGGAATTCACAAGGTCATGCAGCGCATAACGCTGATAGAGCGTACGGGTGTCCGAAGGGTTACCGTCTGAATCGGCACCGCCTTCATAGCAGATGCCGACGCTGCAACGGTCGAAACCTTTGGCATGGCAGCCTTGAACGCTCAGCGGCAAGCGCTGACGGACATGTCCGTCACGCGCAATGTAGAAATGATAAACGGGAGTCGCCGCATCGCCATAGTGCGCCGCACTGCAATGGATGACGAGGTATTTAACGACCCGTTCCAATAACATTCCACTAGTTTCCGGCTTGCTCATCCCATACAAGAGCTTAGGCCGATAGCACCGGCAATGGAGGTGGCCACTGCGATAATGATTTTGAGGATAGTACCCCACAGGTTCTTTTTGTTTGTTGACATTCTTTTTTAAATTGATAAATAAATAATTGAGAAAACCGGGTTCGCGGATAACGCTGATTCTGCTGATTAATACGGATAAAAATCCGTCTGCATCCGCCTGATCCGCGTCATCAGCGTACCATCGGCTTTCTTCTTTTCCTAATTGAAAATCATTGAATAACTTAAGAAGGTTTCACTTCTTCGGTCTTGTCGGCTTCGTCCTTTCTGTAGACGGTATATCTCATCGTTTTACAGAGGTTCAGCAGGCTAAGGCTGGGATGGAAAAGCACCTTGCAGCTTTTCACGTTGGCGGACTTGAAATCTTCGGGCTTATCTGTCGGAGTGCCCGTTTTAAGGGACAGGCGGAAATTGCCCAGCTTGCCTACCTGGGCGATGCTGCCTTCGGTAAGGACATTCTTGATTTCCAGGAGAAACTCTCCGATGGCGCCTTCCAGCTCGCCAAGCGAGTAACTGGAACGTTCGCTGATACGGCTGCAGATTTCATCCACATCCACTTTGCGCATGCTGCGGGCAAGGGCATAATACCTCGGACTTTCGTCCGGCTTGATAGGGTTCTTACGGGGAACGATAACGTACTGTTGCATTTTTTTAATTGATAATTGAAAGTTGATAATTGAAAATGAATAATTAAAAAACCAGGTTCACTGATAACGCTGATTCAGCTGATTAATACGGATTTAAAAAAATAAAGAATCCGTCTTTCATCCGCCCGACCCGCGTCGTCCGTGTACCATCGGCTTTCTTCTGTAACCGGATTACTTTGCAAAGATAAGGTATACCCAAAAGGCGGTGCGGACGGGTACGGACGGATGCCGACACCGGGAAAATTAATTTAAATACCGCCCGTATATTTTCCGTATATCGTTATTAATCAGTATCTTTACGTATACAAACAAGTAAAGATAGATGGAAGAAAAAGAAGAGATATTCAAGATACGCTGCTACGGTAAATCCGAGCTGGCAATGATGTATTTCCCCAATCTGGAAAGAAAAACGGCGGTGGGGAAGTTAAAGCGCTGGATAGACCGATGCGGGCCTCTGTCCGAGGAACTGAACGGGATAAAAGAGCCCACGAAAACGATACGCTTCGATTTCACACCCAAAGAGGTGGGATTGATTGTCAGGTATCTGGGTGAACCGTATTGACGTAAAAAAACAACCCGATGTTTTTTTTCAATCAACCTTATGTTTTTTAAAAACATCAAGGTCATTGCAAACAAACATCAAGGTGTTTTTTAAAAACATCGGGTTGATTGAAATCAAAAGCGTGACAGTGTGACGGCGTGACACGTACTTTCGGACTATTATATATACTATATATAGTATTGTATATATACTACTATACTATTACATATAATACTAATAAAACCATTGTCACAGTGTCACACTGTCACACAATAGAGAACTATAAAAGAAGTTCCGGCTCCTCGGGAGATATACGGATCAGCCCTACAGACCGGTAAGAGGCGATTTCATCGGATGTGAGCAGCACGACACGAAAACCGCGATAGCTCCGGTTGTGTATCGGCTCATAACCGAGCTCGCGCATGGAACGGTTAATTTTTGTTTTAGAAAGATTATATTTGATAACGCCCCCGATGCGTTCCATGATTTCCGCATTGGAGATGAAAATACCTGTCTCTCCCGGTTTGGGAAGGCGGAAATGGGAGCAAATCAGCTCTTTTTCGATGTTCGGCTCTTCAAACCTTTGGTTGTGCCGGTTCAGTTCTTTCATCTCATACTCGGAAAACCAATAACGGAAACCGTTGCGGTAGAGCGACAATGCCTGTGCGTAAAGTCCCTCATAAGGGATCTCATTATGGTAGAGGTCATCTATGAAGTTTACAAGAGAAGGAAGCCAACGGCGGTTGCCGGTATCATCGGTCAGGAACAGGCGGTTATTGCCCGTGGCGCAGAACGAAGCGATATGGGGACGGAAATTCTTGTTGCGGTCATAAGCGGCGCGTTCGTTGACGGCGGACATGGTCACCATCGCCTTGAGGCGGTTCAGCTCGTTCGGACGCAGGTTGTCGATCTCCTCGATGCAGATAAGGGCAAACTCGGAAAGGGCGAGGTTATCATCTTTGGTCATCTGCCCGCTATTGGTTTTCGTATAGAAATAACGTTGCAGCTCGGGAGGAAGCAGTTTATTGAAAAATGTGGTCTTATAGATACCCTGTTCACCGATAAGCACCAGAATAGTATGGTTCACCACCTCCTTATCCAGGATGCAGGCCATGAACGCCACGAACCATTTACGGAAATGGAGGGCGAAAGCGGTATCATCCGAAGTATGCACCATCGACGCCACCCGGGAGATATAATCGGTCTGCCCATCCCAGACGGGAAGGTTCTCCACGTAGGCCGCCAAGGGATTGTACCCGGTTATGAATTCAGACTTCAGGATGCTCAGAAAAGTATTCTGACCGGAATACAGATTCGCTTTCTGCGCACGGAGCCAAAGCGTATTTTCTTCCCTGTCGGTGATGTCATGGAAGTCGGTTTCATCCAGCCAGCATATCTCCCTACGGGCGAGCACGACGTTATAACGAAGGCTGCATTGCGCACGGATAAACGCTTCCAGCTCCCCGATAGAGGCGTAGGACAACTTACCGGAGTTATCTTTGGGCAGTGCCTTTGTACCGTGTTCATCGGTATGCAGGTACACCGAGCCGGCGATGCTTGCGAGAGCATCACGATTATAGTCGGGAAATTCCTCGAAAGCCCACTCGAGCGCCATTTCCCGTGCCACTCCGAAATCATTCATCAGGTAGAGCGCGGAAGAGACGTAATCATTGTAATTGCCTTCGGTGTAGCGTTTACCCTGCTGTTCGAGCAATGCGCGCACGGCAACCGCCGCTTTGTCTACGGTGGCATGAAAGGTCTTCCGGGGTCTGACGGCAGCCGGGAGGTCCTCTTCCTCCGGAATCCCAATATGCATCGGCACGGCAGCCGGGTTATAGTACGCGTCGGGATCATAACAAAGATTGCTCGTACGGGTGGCATTCTTGCAATGCTCGTCAAAGGAATGACTCAACAGTTGTTCGTAGTACGCTTTGCCTTGCCGGTACACCGCATTATGATACCGGACATCGGTGATATCCGTCAGGAAGAAAAGCCGGACGCCGAGTCCGGAATGGGTAATGTACGCCAACAACACATAGGGATCGAGCCTCAACCGCTCGATAATCAGCCGGGGCATTCCCGGAGCGAGATCATCCAAATCGCCCATGCCAATGCCCGTGTAACCGCAGATATGTTTTACACTGCGACCGCCTTGGCAGATGACGGAAGGGGTGATAAATTCCGCGCCCCGCTTGATGCGTCCCGCCTCCGACTCCTGACCATGGTCAAGATAATAACGATGCTTCTCGGTGGAGTCACGGTAGCGCTCGGAGGTAATAAGTCCGTACACTTGCCGCAGCGTGACAGCAGAGGGGGACGTGTCTTTCAGACTCTTGAAAAAACTCACTTGCAATGATGAACCGGGTTCTTCATTTTCCATAATTAATATTTTTAAATAAACAGATAACGGATATTTACAATACCGTTGCCCTGAATCTTTCAGAACGGGCGCAAAAGTACAGGAATAGAAATAGACATTGTTACATAAACCAATAACACAAAATCAAAAAAATGAGTAAAGAAAAATATAATAATGTGGAAGAAATCATGCAAGTCCTGAAAAAACAAAGCAATTGTTCCATACGGGAATTGAGCGATAATTTGCATCGTTCTCCAAATACCATATGCGGCATAATACATGGTGAAAATCATACTCTGACGCACTACGCTCTCCTGACTAACTACCTTTTTGAAGAAATGGGATGGAAGTTTGACATATCGGAAGTTTCTGAAATAATGGATCATGCTTTCAAAAGTGATATGCCATTGATGATAGGTACTTATGACTATAAGGAAAAATCGGTAAAGGAAAAGAGATTTATCATGATGAAAAAAGAAAAATAAACGATTTTTATATCTACACAAAATGAATTTAGCACCGGTAGTCGTATTTGCATTTAACCGTTCTGATTTGCTAAAAAACACATTAGACTCTTTAAAAACGAATCCTTTAGCAAATGAAACAAACTTATATATATTCATCGATGGTCCAAGGAATGATGCCGATACAGACAAAATAAATCAAGTAAAACAAATTGCTATAGATTTTACAGGTTTTAAGGAGAAAATAATCTTCACATCAACTTTCAACCAAGGACTGGCTAAGTCTATCATATCAGGGGTCACAAAAATTATTAATAAATACGGCAAAGTCATAGTAGTAGAAGATGATTTATATGTTTCAAAAAGTTTTCTTACATATATGAATGCACTTCTTACGACTTATGAAAATGATGAAAGAATTTTTCAAGTATCAGGATTCGGAGTAAAAATCAATGTTCCTTCTGGTTATAAGTATGATGTATATCTGAATAACCGAGCACATTCATGGACGTGGGGAACTTGGAAAGACAGATGGGATACTGTGGATTGGGAAGTCAAGGATTATAATAATTTAATGCATGATAAGACTAAGCAGAAAGCATTCAACAAAGGAGGAAGTGACCTATATGGAATGCTTAAAGGATTCATGCAGGGAAAGAATAATTCATGGTATATCAGATTCACTTATTCCATGTTTCTCCAAAACAGATATGGAGTCTCTCCCATTAAATCCCTCGTCATCAATGACGGATTTAGACCGGAATCCACACATTGCAATGTATATAACAGATATAAAATTGATTTTCTAAATGAGTATAAACAGGAATTTTCTATACCCCCTAAAATAGAATGGGATTCCAGAATCAATAAACAAGCAAAAAAATATTGGAGTATTCCATATCGGATACATGGGAAAATAATGACGCTTTTAATAAAAATGAAACGCATCATATAATAACATCTCAGAACTAATACAAATACATTATGCAAATTAAAGAATTACTTGTTAATTTCATCAATAAAAAGAAATTCAACAAATCTATTTCTTTTCTATCTTTTTGGGATAACTCTAGTATAATTCCATCTAATATCTATTTAGGGTTAGGAACAAGAATTTTGAACTCTAAAATAGGGAAATATACTAGAATCAAACCTTTTTGTGTTATTAAAAATGCTAATATAGGTAATTATTGCAGTATTGCCAACGATGTAAGAATCGGATTAGGGAAACATCCTACAGGATTAATATCTACCAATTCAATATTTTATAAAACAGGAATCAGAAAAGATTGGGCTGTCCATATTGATTATAATGAAGAAGAAACAATAAATATTGGTAATGACGTATGGATAGGTAATGGAGCCATAATAATGGATGGCATTACTGTTGGGAATGGCGCTATCATAGGAGCGAGAGCATTAGTTACAAAAGATATTCCTCCATACGCTATAGTTGGAGGAATTCCAGCCAAAATAATTAAATACAGATTTGATGAAGAAACGATAAACTTGTTACAAAAAAGTCAATGGTGGGATTTACCCGATAAAACCATAGAAAATATCCTACCTATTTTTACTAATTCTGAGAGAATAAAAGATAATTTAAAGAAATATTTAAATAATCAATAATCTAATTTTCGGTTATGTCTGAAAACAAACATGATTGCAAAAAAAATTACATGCAATTATATTTTTGTCAAACTATTCATCAAATAAAATAGAAATAAAAAAGACTTGACTATCATTCTCATTAAAAAAATATTTTATTTCACATTCCTTTTTTATTATGACAGAAAATAATCCGGTCTTCCACTTCTCCGGCTATGCCTTAGTGAAAGACTCTTTAGACTGCGTCCCTTTGGATGGTAGAAACGTAGTCAATACCATCAGCCCGAACTCTTACGGAATATCAGTGCATGACAAGGCGATGGACGAAGCCCTGAAAGGTTCGGAATTCCTTATTCTGGATGGTGTCTATTTCGGTTGGCTTCCCCGCTTCAGGTACGGACAAAAAATAAAACGTATTACCGGATGGGACAGTTTCCAATACTTTTCCCACAAAATGCAGGAACGGAAAGGACGTGTTTTCTTCCTCGGCTCCGGCGAAGAGACTTTGCAGATGATAAAAGAACGTTATGCCAAAGATTTTCCGGATGTGACGGTCGGCACTTATTCGCCGCCTTTCAAACCGGAATTCACGGAAGAAGACAACGAAGCCATGCATAAGGCGGTTAATGACTTCCATCCGGATGTGCTCTTTGTCGGCATGACCGCACCCAAACAGGAAAAATGGTCTTACCGGAACAAGCCTTACCTCGACGTTCATGTGATAACCGCTATCGGAAACGTGTTCGACTGGTATGCGGGAAACAGTAAACGTCCCGGCGTATTCTGGCAGAAGATCGGGATGGAGTGGTTGGTAAGGATATTCCTGCGTCCGGAGGTATTCCGCAGGAACATAACTAATCAAATGCTCTTTTTCCGCCATTTACTTTTAATACTCCTGAGAATCAAGAAACTATAAATCAAATAAATTATATTCAGTATGATAAAGACTGCAATCATAGGATTGGGGAAGATGGGTATGTCCCATTGTGCCCTGCTGGGTGCCCATCCGGAAGTAGACTTGGTAGCCATTTGTGACCCCGACGGTTTACTGCAAAGTGCATTTAAGAAGCTGACCGGGTTTCAAGTCTATGACGATTACAAGAAAATGATTGAAACGGAAAAGCCGGAGGCTATTTTCGTTGCTACGCCCACCCGCTTCCATTCGGAAATGGTACTTTATGCGCTTGAACGCGGTATCCACGTCTTTTGCGAGAAACCGTTCAGTCTGACCTCCGAAGAGGGTGAAAAGATGGTTGCCGTAGCCAAAGCCAAAGGCTGTGTCAATCAGGCAGGGTATCACAACCGTTTTATCGGGACTTTCAACGAAATGAAACGTCTGTTCGCAGCGGGAGTTATCGGCACCCCTTTCCATTTTATGGGAGAGGCCTACGGTCCTGTCGTTTTGAAGCCTAAAGGCGGTACATGGCGTGCAGACAAGAAATCAGGCGGCGGATGCCTCATGGATTATGCCTCACACGTGTTAAACCTGATCAATTACATTACCGGCAGCCATTTGACGGAAGCCCGGGGGACGTTCATGCCCCGGATATTCTCGAAAGAAGTGGATGATGCCATCTACGCCACATTGAAGGTCGAAAATGGTTTGCAGGGACAATTATCTGTCTGCTGGAGTGACGACACACACCGCAAAATGACAACTTCCCTGAAAATCGAAGGGGATAAGGGTAAACTGGAAGCCGATGCCACCACCCTGAAAATATACCTGAAAGAAGACAATGAAAAGGAAGCGCTGAAAAAGGGCTGGAATACCAGATACATCACGGAACTGACTCCACAGGTGTATTTCAATCTTCGGGGCGAAGAATACAGCGCGCAGATAGACCATTTTGTCCGGTGCATCCAAAACGGAACAATGAACCACAGGAATACTTTTGAAGAGGCCTTGCAGACAGACTATATTGTAGATAAATTAATAGAAGACGCTAAATAAACTTCCCGCTATGGATAGAATATTATTCGGTGATAACCAGTTTTTTGCGGTAAATCACCTTTCAGATGAACGCTCCCGTGCACAAGCCGTACGTTTTAAAGACAACAGTGCCATCATCGACGTATTGGATACAGCCATGGATTTGGGCATAAACACATTTATGTGTACCACCCATGACCGAATCGCAGCCGTTTGCGAACATATGCGACAAAATCCGGAGAAATACAAGGACTTCAAATTCCATCCGTGCATGCCGTATGCCCATAAGTATGCAAATGCGGTCACGGAACTGGGTATATTGGGGACTTTGAAAGCCTATATTCCGGGAAATATCCTGGCAGTGGCCTCAAAAGCCGGTATCGCCTATATGAAAAAGGATTACCCTTCATTAATGGAATTGCTGGTGGATGCGGAGATGAAGATGTTCAAAGGGATGAATACACCGGTTATTTTTCTCCAAAATGTCATTGTCGACTTGCTTTTGGGGTTGGGCATGGATGAAATCATCAAACATTACGCCGACTATATCAAAAAAGAATACAATGCAGAACCGGGATTTATCACGATGAATTTACCGGGAATGGTAGACCTTTGCGAACGGCTGGATATAAAGAATCCCATCATCTGTTCTTCAATCAACAAAATCGGTTTCCGTATGTCGAACAGCATTGAGGAATACGAAGAATACCTGAACAGCGACAGGGAGTTCCGTCCCATCGCGATGCAGGTTCTGGCTGCGGGAGCTTTAAAACCGGAAGAAGCCATCGAGTACGTATGCAGATTTGCCAAAATAGAATCGATCCTGTTCGGAGCGTCTTCCAGAGGACATATACAACAGACCAAAGAATTGATAGAAAAATATTCGGGCAACAGATGAACGATTTAAACACTATTTATCAAGAATACCACCGACTGTCTTCTTCCCAAAAGAAATCCATCCTGAAAAGATTGCAGGGAAAAGGGTATCCGGTGGAGAGTATTCAGGCAAAACAATATACTCCCGATAACTCCGTAGGCACTCACTTTTTCTTCTATATGACAGGGGAAGAGGAACCTAAACGGTATTGGGAAATCCCTGAGGATATGTGGAATGAATTTGTGGGGATGATTCCTTTATCCAGGAAAACATAGCAGATTTCTTTCCATATCCATACCTATTGACTTTCTTCACCAATTTATATAAAATCCGAAGACCTCCCCGGGTGCGCTATTCAAGTGGGAAGTGCGATATTGTACTATAGTTCTTTGTCTAATGGAAATTTAATACGGAATATCCTCCGTGTTGCTCTATCAGAAGTTTCAATTTATCATCCATATTATTCTTGTCTTATGTGTACAAAACTACGGCATTTATTTCTAAGTGCCGTATATTTGTACATATTTTCTTTTAAGAAGCTAATAGACAAGAACATGAGCAGGCAGAACAATATACTCCCGATAACTCCGTAGGCACTCACTTTTTCTTCTATATGGCAGGGGAAGAGGAACCTAAACGGTATTGGGAAATCCCTAAGGATATGTGGGATGAGAAAGTATCCAAATAACCAGCAATCCAAGAGGCTCTTGATCTTTAAAGAACCAAAAATTGGAGGATTCACTTCACACTCGACACCCCCTCTTCATTTCATTCAAATATCATACTTATGTCATATTGTTACCAGACACGCATATTGGGTTATATTAATGATAGGAAGTTTGCTCCCAGCCTTATTTACTGCTTGTATAAATTCTGCACATTCCAATTCCGTCATTTTCTTTCTGCAATAAGCATAATATAAAAAGTCAAGCGTTGTCAGATAGGTGATGTTATTCTCTGAACAATATTCTTTTATATCTCTTAGATTACTACTCCCTAAAACATCCTTATTATCCCTACAATAAATCATACAGGCACTTTCGCCCTTTCCTAATGTACGTTGTAACAAAAAGTACTCTTTCATAGATTCTCCTATAGGAACAAAGGCTTCTTTCTTCAATTTTGGAAAGAAACGGAGATAATTATCTATGAAATCTTTCGTTTTAGAATTTTTCGATACTTCATCATAAACCACATCCAATATCAAATACTCATATTCCGGAAATATATCAGGCAGTAATGAAAAACAGTCAGCTTCCATAAAATGAATAATCACATCAGCATCGAGTACTATCTTCGTTTTCTTGCATTCCATTGATATTAATTTTATGGAGTAATTCCAAATAGTGTCCTTCTGAAATCTTTTCCTGTTCAAACAAGAAACGAGCTTTCTCACCAAAATCACCGATAACCAACCCTTCATTTGCCGATTCATATAAAGCAGTATTATATCCGAAACATATTGCGGAATACTTCACTCGTATTTCGGCTAAACGGGAACGGGTATTTTCAGAAATCAATCCCATATTCAATAATCTATATAATAGAGCGGAACGAGAAACTGAAAAATAATGTTCCAGTTTCAGAATAGTAGCAATCGATATATCTTTTGTTTTTAGTTCAGTTTCCGGTATTAATTGACATATACCGGTTTCCGGCATTAATAAAAAGGAAGCGAACATATCGGCACACTGTTCTACCGGATTCTTACTACCACATCCTGGGTTGCATTTGTGTGGAGTTGGTTTTTCCTCTATGAAAAGGTGGTATAATTCATGGGCAATCGTGAAATGCTGTCTTCCTTGTGGTTGATTGGAATTAATAAGCATGAATCGATGCTCTGATTTATCTTTCAAACACATACCAGAAAAATTCTCCGATAAAGGTCTAAAAACAGTAAGTATATTTAATCTCAAAAGCAAACTTTTCAAAGTGATAGGTTCAGATAAACTAAATCCATTATCCCTACGAAATTCAGAAACTTGCTTTTCAATGATAAATTTATTTGGTTTCATTTTGAGAGATACGTTCCATTTTGAGGTAAGACTTTACAATATCCTTGAAATTGGCTATTTCTTTTAAATCATTTTCTTCTATATCTGAAATCCTAAAAGCGGTAGCCATAATTTCATTATCCACATGGATATTATCTTCAAACAATATAAAAGGCTCACATCCGAATAAATTTGAAATGCTTTCCAAAATATTATATGGAGCTTCCCTGACTCCTCCTTCATAATTACTATATGCAGAACGTTCTATACCAATCAATTTGGCAACTTGCTCTTGCGTAAAACCAGATAACTCTCTGATTTTCTTCATATTTTCTCCAACAATTTGATTAACTGTTTTCATAATAACCTCTCCTTGCTCTGTGGCAAAATTACTATTATTTTATTACATATACAAATATTGACACAACTAAGTTTATTCATTTATAGTTATTTAGGCATAAAAAGATTCGATTATGATATTTACCCTTCTTTAATGTAACGTGGAAGTACTCCATTATCCAGTATAAACACCTCACAAGGAAGTGTTATCGATTGGAAGTCATTCCAAACAGCATCCCTAAGGATATGTGGGATGAATTTGTAGGGATGATACCTCTATTCAAGAAATAACTCACATCTTTATCACGGAAAGTATCTAAATAGCCCGCAATCTAATTTGCAAATTCACTTTTTTATTGTAGATTTGCAAAAAGAGATCAGGTATGATAGAAAGAGCATTAAAAACCAGACTATTAGAGTTTACAAAAAAGTATCCGATTGTTACCCTTACAGGGCCACGACAATCGGGTAAATCGACGTTACTCAAAACTTCATTTCCAGAATACAAATATGTATCATTAGAAGACCCGGATATGAGATTGTTTGCAACAGAAGACCCCAGAGGTTTTCTTGCTACGTATTCGGATAAAACGATTATTGATGAGGTACAAAGAGTACCATCTCTGTTTTCTTACATACAAACTTACACAGATAAAGAAAACAAAGAGGGAATGTATCTGCTTGCAGGATCTCACAATTTCCTTTTAATGGAGAACATCAATCAATCACTTGCAGGAAGAACAGCTATTCTTCGGTTATTACCCTTTTCTCATCTTGAAATGAAAGAAGGCAACATACTTCCTCCTACTGTAGACGAAGAAATTTTCAAGGGTGCATATCCTCGCCTTTATGATAAAGATATTTTTCCTACCGATTACTATCCGTTCTACATTCAGACATATGTAGAACGTGATGTACGTTTGATGCGGAATATCGGAGACTTGAGTAAATTTATTCGTTTTCTGAAATTGTGTGCAGGACGTATCGGACAACTTCTCAATATCTCATCACTGGCCAATGAATGCGGAGTATCCGTAACTACAGCAACCTCATGGATCTCTATTTTAGAAGCAAGTTATATATGCTATTTATTAAAGCCCGACCATAACAACTATGCGAAACGATTAGTAAAAACACCTAAACTCTATTTTTACGACACAGGATTAGCGTGTTCACTACTCGATATAAGAAATGCAGATCAAATAGCCACTCACTTTCTTCGCGGAGGCTTATTTGAGAACCTTGTAATTAATGAATTCATCAAAGAGGAATATAATAAAGGGAAAGAGCCCAACCTTTCTTTTTGGAGAGACAGCATAGGTAATGAAGTTGATTTACTGCGTACTGTAGAAGGTAAACAATACGCCTATGAAATTAAATCGGGAGCAACCTATTCTTCTGACTTTTTCAAAGGCATCTCTAAATGGGCAAAACTTTCAGGGACAGCACCGGAAGATTGTTTTGCAATCTACAATGGAGATAGAAGTATGAAAACTTCACAAGGAAGTGTTATCGATTGGAAGTCATTCTAAACAGCATCCCTGAGGATATGTGGAATGAATTTGTGGGGATGGTGGATGAAAATAAAAAATACCCTTGCTACAAATAATTGCAACAAGGGTAAACTCAACGTCACTTCCCCAATCCTCAAGAGTTATGTATAAATGAATTAACTGATTTACGTTTTACTATTCTCGAACGCAACGTATGGACTTCGCCTCCGAAGACTCACTGCTATTTACACCTATATCTGTATAAAAGAACAAGCCATAAGCTTTTAGTCCGTTATCTGTTGTACTTGACCAATAAGAACCGACACTACCATCAGATCTCACTGCCCCATTATAATAGTATCTACCACCTCCGGGCACAAAATACAAGTCACTAAAATCCGTACAAGGAAACACACAAGTATTATCTTTCATTTTACCTTTAACTATTGCTGAGTCATATAGCTTCTTGGTCGGCAATGTCCATCCTTTAGGACATGGATTGTATTTAAGCATTGCAGCATCAGTTGAAGTATCACTCCAGAATGTTTTATAATTAGAGTCACTACACCAGGGAGATGATGGAGTGCAGGAATAAAACGTACCCGGCTTCTTAGTTGCATCAGATATTGTTACCGGTCCCGATGTATACTCATTTTCCCTTCTTAGCGGGTCCTTACGTCCCCACTGATAGAATAAGCCATAAGAAGTTGGTCCGACGACATCTGCCGCACCGAGGTTACGATCCATAAATCCAGTACCAAGATATACTCCACTTATACTTTTCGGTTTTAACAGGAAGCTATTATCACTCACAACCCAAATGTGCCAACTCCAAAGAATTGTACCTGATATAGATGTTACCGCAATTATGGCATTACCGGTTTGTCCACTCCCTACCGTAAACCTCACTTGATTATTAGAAGATGAAGACGAATAGGTTACCCCTTTGATCAGATTATTACAATTATTGCCGTTATCATCTATTTGCCATACTATCTCTGCTTTCTTAGGGGCATCGCCAATAGTCGTTCCTACCGGATCATTGCTTCTTCCTTCTAAAGCAGTAAAAATATATGTTATATCTCTAGTCTTATTTTTAGGAACCACCCAGCAATTTCCGCCACCATAAGGATATTCGTTGGTCTCATCTCCTTCTTTATCCATATAAACACTTAACGCCCTGAACTTAATAGTGCAAGTATAAGCGGTATTAGGTCTTAATTGATTACCCGGAATTGCAAAGGTAATACCATCGCTGGAACCGTTAATCGCTATTCCTGTTGAAAATTCTGCTCCTATCGAAAACTGTAAAGGAGTGGAAATCGTATTGCTTACAGGCAGCAATCTCCTTGCTTCGCTCGTTATAACCTGACCACTTATGGAAGGAAAACTAAAAGAGCCGTTTTGCGTGGAAAGAGCATTGATGCTGACGTATTCATCCCCAAAACTCCAAGTACCGCTCGTATAAGGTGCCTTTCCACCGATGGTTAAGTCCGTAGCTGCTGACGTAAATTTACAACCAACACCGAACTCGGTTATATCAAATACCACTTGCAGTTGTGAAAACAAATGCCGAAAATTGATTGTCAACAACATATCCCGACTTACCTCGACTAATCCTGATTGCCAATAAAGAAAGTCATCGTTTGTGCTTACCGTTAAAAATTTCATACCGATGCCGGTATTGCCATCGGGAACTTCCGTGATAGTATTACTATTGTTATAGGAGTAAGCGATGAACTTATACCGACCGCCTGCCAACAATCCCAAACCGGAATTTATCAACACCGACTTTCCATTTTCAATTTTATAATCGGCATATCCTTCATAAGTCGAACCACCATCTTTATAAGCCAATACACGATAGCGGGTATTTTCAGCCAAAATACTTCCACTGGCACGGGTTTGTTCCGTTTTGCGGGGAGCGAATGTAGCTTCTATCTCATAACTGTCATCTACAGGAACAGATACCGTGAAAGGTTCTGCCGGACTGCGCGTTTCAGCAGATGTATCACCCTCATAGTCTGAAACACCGCCTACGGTAAACCGTATTTCTACGGGATCACCCGTTGCAAGACTATCATTGTCATCATTCTGACTGCAACCACCGAATATCAGAATACCAACAACAATCAGAAGTAAATTAAAGAAAAACTTTCTTTTCATATTATATATCTCTTATTAATGACCCAACCAAATAATTAAATAAATCGCATATAGTTTGTTTACTCTCGGATACAACGTATGGGTAAAGCACTTTGTACAGCTAAAGAAGACATCGCTATTATTGATGTAAAGTAAAACACACCAGCAAGGTCATTGGCAGAAGGAGACGTACTCGACCAATAATAGCCGTCATTGGGTGATGTAATAGACCCATCTCCTTTTGTACTAGAATTTTTCATGCCCCCAGCCGGGAAATAGAGAGTACCATTCACCCCGGAAATTGAGTAAATATGCTTATTTGACACAGCTCCTCCCTGTTGGTTGACTAACGAGTTATAGACAGTACGACTTGGAATTGTCCACCCTTTAGGAGACGGATCATATTTAAGCATTGAGCGATTAGTTGGAGTAGGACTCCAGATTGCAGAATTATCATTACACCAATACTTACTACTGGAATCAACTCTATAAATATATTCAGGATTTTGAGTAGCAACAGATATCGATACCGGTCCTGCTTTCATTTCCTGATTATTGTACATAAGCGGGTCTTTACGTCCCCACTGATAATAGAGGAAATTTTCCTTGTTTGAACCATCTCTATTTGCACCGAGATTACGATCCATAAATTCTCCTACCCCATTGATTTTTATCGGATTGGTCATAAAACTATTATCACTCACTACCCAGATATGCCAGCTCCAAAGAATGGCACCTGTGCTTGATTTTACCGCAAGCAGAGCATTGCCGACTTTCCCGCCTCCTACAGTGAAACGCATTTGATTGGAAGACGGATAATAACCCATACTTATGATTAAATCCGTACAATAATTACCATCAGCATCCATCTGCCATAACAACGAGGCTCCATTAGGTACACCTTTATCGTTGACAGTAGTTCCTACCGGATCATTGCTTCTCCCTTCTACAGCAGTAAATGAATATGTTGCATCACCCGGTTTTTTAGGAATAACCCAGCAATTACCCCCTCCATAAGGATATCCGTTTATCTCATCCCCCTCAAGAAATCCTAAATCTTTGAACTTAACCGTACAAACATAAGAGGTATTGGATTTTAATGCATTATTGGCAACAGCAAGAGAAAGTTTCTTACCGGATACCTTTTCCCCATTTGCAAATGTTGCTCCTACAGTGAGGTCTAAAGGAGTCTGTATTGTATTGCTTATGGGCAACAATCTCTTCAAATCACTCGCTATACGCTGACTACCCGTAGTAGAAAACTTAAAAGCGCCATCCTCCTGTGTAGTGGTAACGATATCGACATAGCTATTCGCAACAGTCCAAACTCCATTTATATAAGGTGACGCATTATCAACGTTTAAGACAGCACTTGCCGACGTAAGGTCATAGTAGAATCCGGTCGAATCAAATATTACTTGCAATTGCGGAAACAAATGACGAAACTCAATTGATAACGATGTATTTCCACTAATCGTTATCAGGTCGGATTGCCAATAAATGATATCATCTTCCGTACTTACTGCCAGCTCGTTCAGATTCGTATTTTCGTCGGGAATTCCCGGAATGATTTCACTGTTATAATAAGAATAAGCGACAAATTTATATTGACCCGCCGATAATCTAAAGCCACCGTTTTCCAACACCGACTTTCCATTTTTAATCTTATAATCGGCATATCCGCTATAAGTAGCGCCACCGCTATAAGCCAAAACGCGATAACGGATATTTTCACCAAGAGGACCTATCGCACGGGTTCGTTCCGCTTGGAGGGGAACAAATGTAGCCTCTATCTCATAATTCTCGTTCATGGGAACAGATACCCTGAAAGGTTCTGCCGGAGCGCGTGTATCAGCAGACGTATCGCCTGCATAATCTGAAACGCCATCTACCGTAAACCGTACTTCTATCATCTCACCCTTCGCAGGGTTACCGGAGTCATCGTCCTGATTGCAACCACCGAATACCAAAGCACCGACAGCTATCAGGAGCGAATGAAAGAACAACTGTCTTTTCATACTATATATTTTATTTATTATCTGCATTTATTATATCCACCATTTCTCATTATTCAGAGTAACTTCATTCCATCCTGAAACGACAGGAAACCCACCGTCATCATCCGGTTCGACAACAAAACCATCGCTACCCAACAAAACTTTCAGCTTATAATGACAACCTGCCTGAAAAGCATAACCGGTACTTGCAAACAGGCTTCGGGGAATTGTCCCCTCATAAAAATTCTCAGGTTCCGTACCGTCCGCATAAAACGCAAACGCCTGTCCGCCGGATGAAACTCCTACAGGAATCAACAACAAATCAATCGTTGAATTATCCGTATTCGCCGTTATATTCGTCAGATTGTTCAGATTATAATTATCAGAAATGGTCTTGATTAAGAAGTTGGAATAAAGCATATATTCCGCTGTCACAAGCATATCTTTAAGCATAAAAGAACGTATCACACCTGAGCCCTTATAAGTAAGCCGTTTAACAAAGCGGAAACTTACCCGGGCGTAAATATGCGATAGTATCGGTGTCGGGGCATAATCGGTAGCTGATGCCGTAAAGAGTCCTACACAAAGATCTTTGGAGGCTTCATAAGGACCAATGGCCATATTCAAAGTAGCATTACTACCTCCACTGCTATAGACACCGCTTTCCGAATAAGGATAATAAGCAGCCATAGTCCAAGTGGTTTCCGACAAAAGAAAACCTCCTCCAAGAGCGGTCCATGAAGAAGCTCCGTAAGTATAGGGAACGTTATCTTTCACCCCACTACTGGAAGCACAGGAGATACCGACCGTACCCTCTTTCAGAACCGTTACGCTTCCGGTAGCACGGGTATCGGATTCAGAAGGATTAGCTTTCACGGACACACTGCCGATAGTGAGTGGTGTTATCCGTTCAACTGCAACGGCATTATCATCAGCAGAACATCCCGACAGAAAGCATAAGGAAATCCCGACCGACATTGCATAAAACAAATATCTTAACTTCATATTCATTGTTATTGTTTTTCTGGTTCTATTTTTTAATTACTGGCTCTATAGTTTACAACTATTCACCCACTCGCACCGGCTCCGTAGTCACAGTACCAGACTCACCTTCATCCCGGGAAGTAATCAAAACACTACCCGGTTCGGTATTCACATCACTCTGTTGTTCGCCCGATACACCCGTCTCGTCTCCGTTATTCGTCTGCTCCCAGCCATAAAGAATCACTCCGTCGG
>OKRU01001093.1_pt1 | contig 27115 bp, 25 predicted proteins | sample 1601131 | NCBI WGS metagenome assembly OKRU01 (sample SAMEA3541558, study PRJEB24748) | human gut metagenome | biome: human gut; feature: human-associated habitat; material: faeces | place: China | collected 2012
CGGTTGAATGCCAAGGCCATTTTTGGCGCTGCCATGATAGACTGGGAACAGGGAGGCGTCTTGAACCCGCTGCTGTTCCTCCCGCGCAAGTTTTTCCCGGCTGATTGGTTCTCCTGCGATATACTTTTCCAATAATTCATCGTTATTTTCGATGACCGCATCCCATGCTTCTATGTCGGTATTTTCCTCCAGGACTATTTCCGGGGACAGCGACACCGTCTGCTTGATGATAATATCGGCGGAGAGCTTATCCCGAACAGACTGAACCACGCTCTGCAAATCAACGCCAGCCTGGTCGATCTTGTTGATAAAGATAACGGTGGGAATGTTCATTTTCCGCAGGGCATGGAACAGAATACGGGTCTGGGCCTGCACGCCATCTTTAGCGGAGATCACCAAGATGGCCCCATCTAAAACAGCCAAAGAGCGGTACACCTCCGCCAAAAAATCCATGTGGCCGGGCGTATCCACAATGTTAACTTTACATCTGTGCCACTGGAAGGAAGTGACTGCCGCTTGAATGGTAATCCCACGCTGCCGCTCCAAAAACATGGTGTCCGTCCTCGTTGTCCCTTTTTCGACGCTCCCCGGTTCTGAAATGGCTCCGCTGGCATATAGCAGGCTCTCCGTCAAGGTCGTCTTTCCAGCGTCTACATGGGCAAGAATTCCAATATTGATTATTTTCATGTGATTGTCCTCCCTTTACAGCCCCAAAGGGCATAAAAATCCCCAGCAGTAAAATACTTTTACCACTGGGGATTCTAATTTGCGGACATACACATATACAGCATACACCTATTTGTGATTGCTGTTTTTTGAATATGTCAAAATTGATAAGGCAAAAGTATTCTTAAATTGGGTACAAAAAACCAAGCCCCCACAAAAGGGACTATCATAATCCTTTGTTCCCACTATTTGATTATAGTTTTATTTAAGAATACCTTGCCGCATATTTTTTACTCCTTTTCTGGAATGAAGCTATTATATCACATCAGTTTTAGGAAAGCAAGTACCTAAAAGAAATTTTTCTTCCCCTTATATGTAACAATCATACCGGCTTCCTAGCGTTCAGAATGTTTTCTGCTGTCTGCTGTGGTGTTTGGTTGGAATTGTCCAGCCAAAAGCCGATCCGTGGTGTTGTCTGCATAAATGTATCGTATAAGGTTTCAACCGTAAAGCCGGAATAGCCTGTTTTCTCCCTGTATCGTTCCCTTCCTTTTATTGTTTCCACATCTGGACAAAGAACGACAACCTCAACAGGGTATTTATGCGGCACAAAAAATATGTACATGTAACTAATTCAACACATTTATAATTTGAATAGGGACATTATAGCATTTACTAAATACAAATTCAATGTATACGGAAATAAAGATATAAGGAGTGGGAAGGATTCCGCCGTAGTCGGCATTGTAGGAAAATCCAAAAGTTTAGATTTTCCCACAATGCTTATCTTTTGGTCTTTGGTTCGGAATAGTGTAGTGCTGGCGGTCTATCTCTTGTTTTCGGTTGCTTGCTTCCTTACCGTACATGAGCATTTGCGCCGGGATTATCGTTGCCATACCCTTCCAGCAGGTTGATGACACCCCAGATGCCCAGACCCGCGCCAAGGGCAATCACAAGCGTTTGCAGTACCGTCACTGCAGACGAGAAAAATGCCATAGAAATATACCTCCATATTCATATATTGGGATTAGAAAAGGCCGCCTGCTTCGGCCGCCTGCTGTTGAACTTCCTCTGCCCATTCATCCAGAAGCGCTTCTTCTTCCTCGGACGTGCCGCTGACCTCGACTTCGATAGCGGCAAATTCTTCTTCCAACCGCAGTTTCAGCTGATGCGACAAGTATTTTTCGATATGGAAAGCGTTCTTTGGGTGAAAATCAGACAGATATTTGTAGTTCGGATGCTTGGTAATGTCGTATTTTTCGGATAAAAACGGGCGCACACCGCGCAATTGGAGGATGCACTTGCCGCCATCCATAACGGCTAATTCGTCCATCGTCATCAGCGATTTTCCGAGCTTCTGGTAGTTCAGAGAGTGCGATACCTCGCGCCCGCGGCTTTCACCGGTGTTGAATGTGTCGATTGTTTCTTTCCCAAGCAGTTCCTCCATTTCTTTCAGCGTCGTCTTTTCCTTGCCGCCCAGAAAGAGCAGCGTATCGCAGTTGCCCTCGATGGTATCAGCGTTGTCCTTATAAATAGATTTGAGCTGGGATTTCGCCTGCAGCACAATGCACGCGGAGATTTCTCGGCTTCGGATGGTCGCAATCAAGCGCTCAAAGTTCGGGATTTGCCCAATGTTGGCGAACTCATCCAGCAGGCAGCGCACATGGACAGGCAGTCTGCCGCCATACACATCATCCGCTTTTTCGCAAAGCAAGTTGAACATCTGCGAATACGCCAGACTAATCAGAAAATTGAAACTGGCATCCGTGTCGGACATGATGAGGAAGAGTGCAGTCCGCTTATCTCCCAGCGTATCAAGGTGAAGTTCGTCATAAGCCGTAATTTCCCGCAGTTCCTGAATATCGAACACCGCAAGCCGTGCGCCGCAGCTCACCAGAATCGACTTGGCGGTCTTGCCAGCAGCCATCCGGTATTTGGCATATTGCCGCACTGCAAAGTGTTCCGGCTTTTCCGCTTTCAGCTTTTCAAACATCAGGTCAACAGGATTTCGGTATTCCTCGTCCTCCTCGCGAACTTCCATGCTGTTCAGCATGTCAATCAGCGTCGTAAAATTCTGCGCCGCGGGCGGAAGTTCGTAGTGAATGTAGCCAATCAGCGCCATATAGAGCAGCGTTTCCGCCTTGACCCAGAAGTCGTCGCCGCCTTTGCCCTCTCCCTTTGTGTTTGCTATGAGCGCCGTCACCAGCTTCAAAATGTCTTTTTCGCTTCGGATATACGCAAACGGGTTGTAGTGCATGGACTTTTAGAAACTGATAACATTGAAAACCCGCACGTCATATCCGGCAGCAGCAAGCATCTTTCCGCACTCCGTAATCAGCGTCCCTTTCGGGTCAGTGACCACAAGGGAGTATCCCTTCGTTTTGGTACACAGCATGATGTTCGGCTTGATGAAAAAGCGTGTTTTGCCGCTGCCGGAACCGCCGATGACAAGCACGTTCTTATTCCGCGCGTTTTTGGGATTCGCCGGGCGGCTGCTCATGGTCAGACGCTCCGTCTGGGTCAGGATGATGTTGTTCCACGGGTCAGGGTCAACGAACGGCGCAATGTCGCTTGGCTTTCCCCAGCGGGCAGCGCCGTATTCTTCGCCGTGCCGATACTTCTTGGCATTCCTGCGTTTTGCATGTACCAGCAGGCACAGTGCGCATCCGCACAGAAACCCAATCAGCAGGTCAAGGGGCACAAAGCCGGACAGTCCGTTTCGGAACGCCATTGCCACGCCATCCCGCAGGTGCAGGAATTTCGCGGAAAAATCCGTCCCGGCTGACAGCCGCCATGCTTCACTCAGCTTCGCCGCGGCAAGTCCAATAACCCCGTAGGGCAGATGCAGCAGCAGGCGTTTTTTCCATGCGTCGGCGTTCATCTTTCCCTACCTTTCTGCCTGCTGCGCTCCTTCTGTTTGCTGGGGGATGCCGTATCCAGCTGCGGCTGAACATTCCGCTGCGCCTTCCGCTTCGCCAGAAAATCCATTGCATACGCGCGCATTGCCTGATCAATGGCTGCACGGTCGCGAGCTTTGAAGAACACCAGATAGCGCGTTTTTCCGCTGTCGGAAGTACCCTTATGGATGGCATAATCCACCCCATATTGGCGGGCGTATCGTTCAAACGCCTTCACCTCCTGCCGGTCAGCCAGTGCAGTCTGCTCAACGCCCTGATTCTGCCCGATGAGCTGCTTCACGCTCTGCCTGCCCTGCGGTTTCGCTTGATAATGCTCCTTGGCTTTATTCCAGCCGAGTTTCAGCGCTTTCGCGAACGCCGTCGCCAATGTCCTTTCAGTGAATTTGCTGGTATTGATGATGAGGGAGAGCGTTTTGTTTTCGATTTCTTCCTGCATTGGAAGCCTCCGTCATGAAAAAGTGCAGCGCGCCGCCCAAGGCGGGACTTCCAAGCGGCGCAGAAACAGCTTTTGATGATACGCCATCCGCTTACGCCTTTCGCCGTCTGCGCATCAGCAGCATGGTGCCGCTCGCCAGCATCAGGGCAATGCCGATAAGCATCACCCCCGATGCCGCCAGCTGCACGCCGGTCTGAATCGTCGTGTAGTTGACCCACTGCGGCATTTCTTCGGAAATCTTGTAGTGCTCGTCAATGACCAGCTTCCGGACATCGCCGCTCAGGGTGTAGCCTTTCAGCGTTTCGGTTTCCTGCAAATAATAAGTGCCGGGCTGCAAGTGTTCGGCGCGGACAATGCCGTTCTCATCGGATTCCAGCGTTTGCAGGAGATTGCCGTCTGCATCCCGCAGGGCAAATTTCACGCCTTGCAGCGGTTTGCCATCGGCACCCACTTTCATGAACGCATAAGAATCAGGAATGTTTACCAGCAGCACCGGCGCTGTTCCCGACCAGCTGTCATCCACTTGGAAGCGATAATCCGCCATGCAGCTGTAACCGCTGGGTGCAGCCGCTTCATGGACAATCCACACGCCATAATCAAATGCTGTAAAGGCAAACGCACCGTTTTCGTCGCTGACAGCCATTTCTGCCACAGCGCCCGTTTCCGCGTTGATGAGCTTAAAGAGAATGCCTGCCATCGGCGTTCCGGCTGTATCCACCTTGATAAACTGGATTTTCTTCTGCTGGTTCACCACCGTCGCTATCGGTTCTTCCGCATTCGTCCAGTTCGGCGTTACTGTCACCGAAATCGCGCTGCGGTTCAGCAGATACCCATCCGGCGCGGACGTTTCGCAAATGGTGTACTGTCCCTGCGGAACAAAGCGGAAGCGCACCAGTCCGTCCGCATCCGAAACAGCCGATGCCGTTTCGCGCTCGTCCGCATCCAGCAGCACAAACTTAGCCCCTACCAGTGCCTTTCCATCCGCATCGGTCTTTTGAAGTAGAATCTCGGCAGGATGGTTGATTGAAGCAACCTCGGCGGAAACAATCGGCGTTTCCTGATCCGACGCCTGAATTTCTACGGTGTACGTCGTCAAATCCAGCACATACCCGGACGGAGCGCTGACTTCCTTGACCGTGTATTTGCCCAGCGGCAGCAGCGGACTTTTCTCCACGCCTTCGCCGCTGGTGGTCATCGTGGCGACCAGCTCGCCGCATGAATACCACTGTGTGCCGTCTTGCCCGACAATGTCCTCCGCCGCCCGAATTTCAAATACCGCGCCTTTCAAATACCCCTGTTCACCCGTCGTCTGCATCTGCCCGGTCTTTTCCAGCAGAATCTGCCCCTTGATAGGCGTATTGCGGATGCTGACGTTCTGAATGGATACGTCCTCCGCCAGCGATGCCATCGGCAGACAGAAGAGCAGCAATGCCGCCAGCAGCATGGGCAGGATGTTTCGTTTTGTGTTCATGGATGCCTCCCGTTTTCTGAAATACAGCAGGGGCACCATCTGCCTGATGCCCCTGTTGAAGATTGTCTTGTCAGTCAGCATTGCCGGGAATCGAAACGGTAACGACACAGCCGCTGTCCAGATACCCGTCCGGCACGGTGGTTTCGCGGATTTCGTAGATGCCCCACGTCAGCACAGGCGTGACTGCCACCCCTTCCGCATCCGTGGTAATGACCGCCACAACCTCGCCGCAGCCTTCCTTGCCATGCGAAGGCAAGCCGCTCACGCGGATGACCGTAAAGACTGCGCCAGCCAGACCGCCGCCCGTTTCCGCATCCGTCTTGACAATGCGAACCTGTCCCTGCATGGGCATATTCGTCACGCTGCGCTCCACGGTTTCGTCCATGACGACGGTCACTTTTTCGCTCCACAGGCTGTTTCCATAGTCGACGGGCGCTTCATGCTCCTTGACCATGTAGTCGCCGACCAGCAGACTTTCGGACATTGCCACGCCGTCGTCGTTCGTCAGCATGGTGGACACCAAGTCGCCCGTGCTGCCATCCTCATTCAAGGCGTAGATGTCGAAGCGCACGCCCGCAATAGGATGACCATCCAGCGCATCCGTTTTGATGACCCGAATCCAGCCGGGCGCATCCTCATCGATCACCGTCGTCAGAATCTGAACAGGGTTCTGGTAAGTGCCATCAATCGTCACCTGCCATTCGCCGGTGGATGGATGATAGCCGTAAGGCGCTTGAATTTCCCGGATGGTATAAGTGCCGTACCCCAGCTTCGAGAAGGTCAGATAACCGCTGTCATCGGAAGTCTTCTGCTGCACGAGCGTGTTGTTGGCATCGTAAATGCCGAACACAGCGCCGGGCAGCGGTTCGCCGTTCTCCTTGACCTTTTTCAGCTGAATCTTGTTGATTTCATCCCGAATTTCGGTTTCCCCGATGATTTTGCCTTCGCTTGTCACCGTGAAGGTTTTTACCGCCATATTCAGCGCATACCCCTCCGGCGCATAGGTTTCCTTGAACGTATACGATCCGGGAACAAGCGGAATATCCGGCAGCTGACCGTTTTCATCCGTATACGCGCGGTAAATGGTACTGCCCTGCGCATCGTACACTTCAATCAGCGCACCGGGCAGCGGTTCCTTGCCGGTAATGTCATGCTTGGTAATCGTCACCGGCGTGTAAATCAGGCGGTTCAGGATAGGCGCATCCAGCGTGATTGCGATTGCCTCCTCCGCTGCATCCATGTTTTCGGGTGTCAGCAGCACCGGGTACTGCTCGGTATTCAGCAGCCAGCCATCCGGCGCGGACAGTTCCTTGATATAATACGCGCCATGCGGATACATGCCGGAGAAGGTCAACTTGCCCTTGGCATCCGTGATTCCAGTCGCCATCAGCGTATGGGCAGGCAGCTTCTGGCTGTCGCCGTAGGAAATCACCCCTGCATTGAACAAGCCGAACACACAGCCCTCGCCGGGAACTGTCTCGATGGACGAGAGAATCATGCCGTCCGCCGTTTCATCCACCCGAATCGCTTCCTGCTGTTTGTGCAGCGTCACCCGAATCGGCAGATAGGTGTTGACAGCGGACACTTTCACTTCCACGACAGGCGTCTGCCTGCCTGCCGCCGTCAGCGTGAAGGGATACGGGGCATTATCCAGCAAATAGCCGTCCGGAGCGGAAACTTCCTGCAAGCAGTAGCTGCCCAGCGGCAGCAGCTTCGAGTTCACTGCGCCGTCTGCACTGGTGGTCAATGTTTCCACCAGTTCCTCCTGCTTGTAGAAAACCGTTCCTTCCTTGCCGACAACATCCGCTGCGGCGCGGAGTTCAAACACAGCGCTCGTCAAATACCTCTGCTGATAAACAGGCTTCATAACGGTATTGCCCCATTCGTCCTGCTCGTCCGTAAAGCGCACCAGCTGCAAGCCGGTCTTTTCCAGCTCCACGCTGCCACGCACGGGCGTGTTGGTCACATTCACCGTAATGGTTTCTGCCGCCGCTGTCGGAACAGACAGGCTCATCATCAGCAGCACCAGCGCAAGCACCCAATGCATCCATTGCTTCATCCGCTTCATTTTTCTTCCTCCTGTTATTTGATTTGAACGATGGTCACAAAGTCCGTATCCACATAACCGTCAAGCGCATTGGTTTCCGCAATCCGATATTCTCCCCACGGAAGCGCTTCGGTCTGTGCGATGCCATCCGCATTCGTCGTAATCGTTGCAACGACTTTGCCAATGTCGGAAGCATCGTCCGATGCGGGCGCGGTCAATCTCGTCACCGTGAACGTGACACCGGGCAGCGGTTTTCCCGTCATACTGTCCGTCTTGATGACCCGGATGATGCCCATCATGCGCTCGTTGATGAACATGCACGCCGTGTCTGCGCCCGCCGTCACCATGATTTCCTGCGCCGAGACAACCGACAGCCGATACCCCTGCGGCGCGGTTTTCTCGCGAACCTGATAGCGTCCCGGTGCAATCCCGGAAAAAACGGCACGTCCCTGCGCATCCGTCACTGCTTCTGCCAGCACCGCGCCGGATTCATCCAGCAGCTCAAACACTGCACCTTGCAGCAAAATGCCGTCCGTGGACTGCTTGGTCACAAACACCGTGCCATACAGCAGTTCAAACGTGACAACAGCGGATTGCAGCGGGTATGGCGTTCCCTCTATCGGGACAAGCACTTTCTGGATGGAGGCGCTGGGGATTCCGACCAGAAAGCCTGCTTCTTCCGCGCTGGACGCGATTGATTCCATGTAAACGGAGAAGCTGCTTTTGTCCGACAAAATCCGGATGGTATCGCCGCTCTTGACATAGTAGTACGCTTCATCCGAACCGCCGCTGTTCCCCGTGATACTGCCCACTGCCTTGGAAATCCGAATCAAATCCGCATCCGTCGTCAGCGTAACCGTACCGATATAGCCGCCATCTGACGCTTGGATGCGCTGACCACTGACCGTGATTTTCCCGGTGATTTTCGCGTATGCAATCGCGTTTTTCGCCAGCCATCGGGCATAGGTCAGGTACACTTCCGGTGCGCCGCCGGAGAAGGCATAGAAATTATCCATGTCCCAATAACTGCGGACGTACTGCGCGCCTTCCAGCTGCTTAATCACCTCGCGAATAGCAAACTGACCCGCGACACGGCTCCACACTTCGTTGTTTGCATCACTGCGATCCAGCAGCATAAACGGGTAGGTGTGCCGAAGCACCCAGCCGATGGCGTGCATGGTCTGCGCCTTGAATCGTACCCCGTTCACGCCGCCGCCTTCTGCGGTGTTTACGAACGCCTCCATATCCAGCAGCGCATACGGGCCGGTTTCTGTTTTGTTCGCGCCCGACCCTTCGCCGGGGCCGGAAAGCGTATGTTCAAGGCAGTACACGGGGAAGTTCTCCAGATAGTGCGGTGTCGCATAAATCGTGCCGTGCGATGCCGATTTCGCCAGCTGGGGATATGCCGCGTCCCTGCCGGAACTTCCTTGCAGTCCCGACTGTCCCGCCTGAAAACTGCCGATTTTCCCATGAATATTCTTCAAGCTGAATCCGTCCGTTTCTGCGGTATACGTTTGCATTTTCCGGAGCAGGCGCAGCATTTCTTTGGGATACGCGAAGTCCGTCACCGTGCAGGCATCCGCATCCGTTTCGCCGGTTTCCGCTGCCATCACCCACACCATTTCGTCAGCCGTCCACTTCATCTTGCCGCTGGGGAAAGAATCGCCGTACAGGAAGCGCACCTGATACCACACTGCGCCCGAAGCATCTTCCGCAATGGACACCACCTGCACCGCTGCTGCTTTGACGAAATTGCCCTGATACTCGCTGGAAAAATACGTTTCGGACGCATCATCATCCACCGCAGAAAAGACGCGCGTGTCCGTACTGACGCTGATAAAATCGCCGGGACTTACAGGCGGCACCGTTTCGTCGATTTCTTCCGCGCTGCTGATTTCTGGATGTACCGAAGCATCCGGCGATTCTGCGCCATCCGGCTGCTCCGAAGCGCCGCTTTCATCCGCTTCGGGCAGATTCGATTCTTGGTGCGGCGCGTCCTGCGAAGGTGCATCCGCGGGCGTTTCTTCTTCATCGGATGCTTCTTCCGGGCGGCTGCCATTGACCACGAACAATCGCTTTTGACCGACGGCAGTCATTCCGTCGCAGGATGGCACGTCGGCGATGCCCGACACATCCGCATCCGTCAAATAGCGGGTATCCAGCGACGCTGCCGGTACAAAGCCGCAGATGGTCTGCTGCTCCGCATCCAGAAACCAGACCTGCACGGCTTGATGACCGCTGAAAAACGCCGTCGCCAGCAGAATGGACGCATCATCGGCTGCGGCATAAACAATGCGCTCCTGCGATTCTGCGCTGGCGTACACGCTGACTGCCCGCACCGTCCGGACGTAGACATACCCATGTTCTTCAATCGCCGCCTGCAAAGGATGACGGTCGTCCGACGAACTTTCCTCCTCCGAATTGGGGAGCATTTCGTCATGGGACGGCTCATCCGGCGCATCGGATGCGGATTCGTCAGGCGCTTCCTCCACGGGTGGAAGCACCGGTTCTTCTGCCGGAAGCACAATGACTTCCGTTCCCGTGATGTCCGAGGGTGTGGCTGCTTCTTCTGCTGCCGCACAGAGCGGAATGCAGGTCAGCACCAGCGCCGCAGACAGCATCAATGATGCAAATCGTTTCAAATTGGATTTCAATTTCATTTGCTTCTCCTTCTTATACTATTTTCGGATGAAAATGAGCCAAGATGCGCCGCGAATTTTTCACGCTGTCTAACGCGAATGAAACGCAGCGTAGCAGCGCTACGCTAAGTGGAATAAGCGGACGACAGCGGGGAAAAGGCGCAAGCAGATGGCTCAGGTGAATCCGAAAATAGTATTATTCTTGAACCGCCAGCACAATCAGACGGCCGCTTGCACCGCCCGCACTGCGGTCGCAGGTAATCAGGGTCAGAATGTGGTCATCCGCACCGACTGCCGCGCCTGAATCGTACAGTGCCTTGGCTCGTGCGCGGTCTACATACGCTTGAAACGCCTGTCCGCTGGCAAAATCAGCCGCCGCTGCATCCCAGTCACCAACCTGCATGTTGACGACGGCGAAAATCCGATAGGTGCGTTCGCCGTAAATCGTGTCCAGCTGAATGATGCTGTGCGCGGCGCAGTAGCCCGAATCCTTGTATTGCACAAGGCTGCTGAACATCGCGTCACTATGGCTCAGGTGATGCCCGTAGATGGCAATGTTCCTGCTCGGTGTCTGATAATCCGCCGATGGCAGCGAGAATAGGCAGCCCAGCTTGCTGCTTTTGCCGCTGAACAGGTGCGTCAGGTAGTAATCTGTCCTATTCGACTGCACAACCGGATAATCCACCGGCGTACCCGGAATGGTGAGCCATGCGGAAAAATCCGGATTCTGCGCAACGCAGGCTTCTACATCGACACTGCGGGGATTTGCTGTCCGCTCTGCCTGTGCTGGCGGGGCAGTGTCGGAAGCAGCCGGGTGTGCGGAGGGCGGCGCGGCAGCGGGCACAGCGGTTTTCTCTGCCTGCGGCACTTCCAGCAGCAGAGGCAGCACGGTCTGCACGGCGGCTGCCGCGGGGGATGGCGCATCCTCCACCAGTCCCGAAGCCTGTTGAGGGGGCTTAACCTCTGCGGACATGCGCGTGTATACACGGACATCTTCTTCGACCTCCTTTATCTGCCCGAAAATTGGGCAAAGAAAAATCATGCTTCCGAACAGAAACATGACCATCAGCAGAATATCCAGTTTTCGTTTCATGCGTCTTTATCGCTCCTGCGACATTTGCCGCTTCCGCATCCAGTAATCCAGCAGCTTGAAAATTACCTTTTCCATCTGCTCCGTCGTGTAGGAACGTGGAAAATACTTGGTCAGCTTTTCCTGCGGCAGCACGACAGACCCCTTGACAGGAATCGTCTGCTTGTTCTCCGTCATGATTTCCATGATGCCCTGTTCCGACAGCGTGCCCTGTTTGCTTTCGCGCTTCATGCGCTGGGCTTGCGAAAGGGACGGTGTCTGCTGCGTGTTTTCCAAGGCGGTATCCAGCCACTGCTGTTCTTCCGGCTTCAAGTACGAAAGTTCCACGGCGGGGGTAAAGGCGAGTTTGCCCGCATCCACCTTATCAATGAGCGGCGGTTCAAGGTTGTTCAAGCGCAAAATGCGATGGATTTGGCGCTCACTTTCACCTGCGTCTTTTGCTACTTTAGTGACTGACAACTTCTCGCCAACTTGGCGAGAAGTTAAATCTACTCGTTCGCCTTGACGCTTAATCGCTTCCATTTTCATTTGATACGCCTTTGCACGCTCGCTGGGCAGAATGTTCTCGCGCTGCAAATTGCTGTCCACCATGATGATGACAGCTTCGTCATCGTCCAAATCACGGACAATGGCGGGAATCTCGTTCATCCCCGCCAGCTCACAGGCGCGCTTCCGCCGATGCCCGGACACAATTTCATATCCGCCGTCCGCCATCGGTCGGGCGATAATCGGCACCAGCACTCCATATTCCTTCACGCTCTCCACCGTTTCCATCATCCGGTCATCGTCCAGTACGCGGAATGGATGATCTTTAAAGGGGTGAAGTTCGCTTAGCGCAAGGCGCTGAATCTGCTCCTGCTGGCGTGAGGCTTCCGTGGAGAAAATGTCATCGTAGGAGGTCAGACTTGGCTTTCTGCCGCTGCTTTTCAAGCTGAAGCACCTCCTTCGTGAGCGCGCGATACGCCTGTGCCACCTTGCCGCCGGGGGCATACTCGAAAATACTCTTCCCGGTCAGGCTCGCTTCTGCTGCACGGACGGAATTCGGAATCGCCGTCTCGAACACCTTGATTTTGCCGCCGTAAGTCTCCCGAATCAGCGCCGTGATTTCCTTGGCGTTGTTCGTGCGCCCATCCACCATCGTCATGAGGATGCCGTCGATTTTCAGCTTAGGATTCATTTGCCTGCGTACCTTTGCAATGGTTTGCAGCAGCTGTTCCAGCCCCTTGGCGGACAGGTAATGCGCCTGCACCGGAATGATTACACGGTCTGCCGCCGCCAGCGCATTGATGGTCAGCATTCCCAGCGACGGCATACAGTCGATGATGATGCAGTCGTAGTCCTGCCGATTGCAGGCAAGCACCTGCTTCAAGATGGTTTCGCGGCTCATTGCATTCACCAGCGACACCTCCGTTCCCGCCAGCGCGATGTTAGCAGGCAGCAGGTCAATTCCCTCCGGATGATGCAGTATGCCCTCGCCCGGCGCAATCGGGACATCGTTCATGACCTTGGTCATCAGGTCTGCGATTGTGGGCGCAAGCTGATCCGGCTGCTGATTGCCGAGGCTGATGGTCATGCTGGCCTGCGGGTCAGTGTCCACCAGCAGCACCTTTTTTCCTTCCCGTGCCATCGCTGCACCTATGTTGATGCAGCTGGTCGTTTTCGCTACCCCTCCTTTCTGATTTACAGTTGCAAGCACCGTGGGATTCATCCACTTCCTCCTTCCTGCACTCGTTCATCCGTGGCAGCAGAACTTCCCTGCCCTCCACTGCTGTTTGATGGTGGGTTCAGCCTGTCAATATTTCACACCTCCTGTTCTGGAAAATAGAAAGGCATCGACAGATTGCTCCATCAATGCCTTCGCCTCTTTCGACACTACTATTATAGCACAGGTTTCGTTGCTAAAGCGTGCTAATTTGTCTTGTTCGCTGCTAATTTGTCCTGTTTTGTGCTGCGCGATGCTATTTCATGCTATTTGCTGCTATCTTGCGCGATTGCCGCCCGTGTTGTCCCCTATTCAGTTGCTTGCACTTAGCAGCATTTCCAGTTCATCAAGCGCCTGAGTGTGCAAATGATACACGCGCGACCGGCTTAATCCGATTCTTTCAGCAATTTTCTCAAAATTCATATGAGAAAGATAATAGTTCAAGAGGATGATCCGGTGCGCCTGATTATCCATGCTGTTTACGGCAGCTGTGATTTCTTCAACGGCATCCCGATACTCCTGTGTCAATTTTTCCAACTCTCTGCGTGCTTCCGTGAGACGAATAATCGCATTCTCATTCGCACCCACGTTGCGCGCATGGGCGGTAAATTCGCTTCCCCAAGATGCCGTAACTCGCTGCGTAAGGCTTTTGTAGAGTTCTATCTGCGAGAGAAGGGCATCTATTCTCTGTTCAACTGCTTCTGCCCTTTTCAAAAATGCAACTGCTTTCCTCATGCAATTTCACGCTCCAATCTTTTCAGCAGCTGGATACCATCTATGTCAGTAAGCAATACAAAACGACCGGACTGAAAAAAGATTCGCAGTTCATCAAGCCTCTGCTTGTACTGCATGATGCGGTATGTGAGATAGTCTCGTTCTTCTGCTGTCAGCTTTGTCTCGCTGCGGAACTTTTGCCGAAGTTCGTACTGCATCCGACCGCAGCTGCGGAAATCCTTGACCGCCTGAACAATCACTGCACTCGCAAACGCTTTCCACGGTTCCTTTTCTCCATAAACATAATGGGAGCAGTTTTTTCTCTGATTCATCCCAGCACCTCCGCCAGATATTCCTTTATTTATTTTCGCATTGTTCTTTGCGTTTTTTCTGCTGCTTTTTGCTCAACATACTCAGTAACAGCTCGAAACAGCAGCATCATCAAGGGATGATTATTCCATTTTGCAGCTTTTTCACTGGTGTCCTTTACCATTGAAAGCCACCATTCTTCGGCATCTTGTGCCTGATTCTCCGGCGGATCACAATGCGCTGCATACAGGCGGAACGCATCGCGGAAAATCTCCCATTCATCATCGTTCACTTTGCCATGCATGTTCTCACCGCCATTCCATAGGAAGTTCGCCTTGATTGACCCGCGTGAAACCTTCCATCAGCATCTGCTCAATCTTTTCAGACCATGCGTGCTGCGGCGGAAGTCCCTTCACATCCGACATAGTTCTGCTTCGGCGGTCAAAATAGAGTTTTATCATCTCATCCACAACGCCAAGGTCACGGTTTTTCATGATTTCCACCACATTTCCCACATCCGGCTGAATCTCAAGTTTGGGATATACCGAGCGATAGCGCATCATAAAATCAGCATTGACCCGATGAACCATAAACACATTGTCGGCTGCATTTGTAAGGTCGGCTGTTCCGCTGATGTCGCCTTTGCGCAGAAATGCTTCTGTTTTCCGCGGATGACAGATAAAATGAACGTGAATTTTCAACGTCTTTGCCATTGTGGAGAGCCGCTTGGCAATTCGGGATTGCATCTCATATTTGTCCACATTGCCAAGCTGAATATCCAGTGCCATCAGATTATCGACAATCGCCACCGAAGCACCGTTCTGCTGAACCCAATCGTAAATTGTGCTGATAACGATTTCCCAATCAGTGCCGAAGTCATTGTCGTAGATGGCAAACTTGCCTGTCAGCATAGCATCCAGCTTCGCCTCAATGCCGGGCTTCAGGCAGAAATGATTGGGATTCAGCGGATCAGGCATTACATAGTCTGGGCCCGCTGCTTGAAGCAGTAGCCATTCTCGTATCCGTGATGCCGTCATTTCTCCTGAAAACAGCGCGACTTTATATCCCTGCGATACAGCTGCCAGACCAATCTGACTGACAAGCGTTGACTTGCCCGAAGCATTGCCCCCGCTCCAAATGGACATTTCGCCTGCATTGAATCCCCCTATCTTTGCGTCAAGCGAACTGAGCCGTGACCGAATTACCACAATTTTGCTGCGGTCTACATTCGGAATCTCTGCAAAGTCCAGCATCCGTGCCTTCGCCTTGCCAAGCAGTGGAGAATTTTCCGCCGTGCTGACTTTTGCTGTCGGCACAGCAGGCGTTACTGCATAAGGGCTGCTGCTGTAAGCTGCCGGGTCTACCTTCTGCCGGAACTCATGCCAATGGTATCCGGCGCAGCTGTTATGGAAGCAGTGGAATCCGAAACCGCCTTGATGGTACGCAAACACGGCGGCATCTCCGTGCTGATGCGAATCGTCAAACGGGCAGTGTGCTAATTGGTACTTTGTACCGCTGCTGATGGCTACTTTTTTCTCCACCTCCACGCCATGTGCGGAAAGGAAATGCTCAATGTCCCAAGTGCTTTCTTTGCCGGAACGCCGAGCTTCTGTCGGTATCGCCGCTTGATGCAGTTCCGCTGCAATATTCTTGACCAGCGCAATGGGTGTTTCCCGAATCTGCTCCGGATAGCGGATGATGCAGCTCTGTCGGTGCGGACGTTCCGGCGTATGGGCTCCTTTCGCTGCAATTGTTCCATACAGCTTGGTAATTCTTGATGGGTTATACACCGCCGTATCAATTTTTGCCTCGTCTGTGCTGAACCACATGTCCAGCACAGAGAGAAAATCCGCAACCACTTGCCGGTCATCTGTGCTGATATGTACCTTAAAAAGCAGATGATAGCCATTGCCGCTGTCTGCAACAATTGGCTCGCTGAATCCCGTTGCCATCAGCCTCTTCATTGTCTTTCCAGCAACAGCGTGTGCTGCTTCCTTTTCTTCTGCCGATGCACTGACACCGCTGGGGCGGACTGGGTCTGCATCAATCAAAATCCATTGAAATCCTATGATGTCATTGTCAGACGTTGTTTCCTTCGGACGTTCTACCAGACGTTCATGCTGGGCACGCGCATAGCAGGCACTTTTGACGGGGTTCAGCGACTGGTAAAACGTTCGATTCGGATACTTTGCCAATTCAGCAGCAATGCGCGGACTGTCCGCACGAAAATAACCGCTGACAGTAGGCTTAGGGTCTATACTCCTGATTTCAATGATTGCATCCGGTTCATGCAGCAAGGACAGCCACTTTACTGCGAGTTCCACTGTTCTTGATTCTCCTTTTGCGCTTTTTGTAGATTCGCCTCTCTCCACGGCTCGCGCTGAAGCCATTTGCTAATGCCGGGGATATACTGCCCGCCATCTTTCGTCCATGCGATAGAACTTTTTGCTGCTTCAAGCGCTGTCATGATTATTTCAAGCGTCGCACCATGCCGCAGTGCCTGTTGATATATGCGAAAGGCCGCATCCCAGTCATTTCTGCGATTAGCCGGATAAGCAAACCACAGCTTTTCAAACTCATCCGGATAATGAGATAGTGTATCTATCGTATTACTATTATTATATTGCTGCTGGGTGTGCTGATTTTCAAGCCGCCTGCGATGTGCAAATGCTGAAAAATGCGCATTTGCACCGTTTTCCGCTCTTTCTTTCGTACCGCATATGGACTTGTTTTCAGCACACGCGTGCTTATTTTAGTACCGTCTGCGTACTGATTTTCGGGACAGAGTAGCCTTATTTTCATACCGCCAGCGGTCTGATTTTCAAGCCAGTTTGATACGGTAACGATAGAACCGTCCCGCGCTGTTTGTATCTGAACATAGCCCATTTGAACCAGCGCAGCCATCTTCCTCGTCAGCTTATCACGAGACCAGCCCAGTTCAAGCGCTGTCTTTCTGTATGAGAAGAGCAGTTGTCCCGGCATAAGCTGTTTCCCGCAGATTTCAGCTTTCTGACGGCAGGCACAATTCATACAGTAGTAATACAGTTTGAAAACACTATCATCCTGCCACACAAGACTATTTTGAGAAATGCAGATAGGCTGCCTATTCTTTTCGGCTGCTTCTGCCACACAAGTCACCTCCTGTTAGTGAAAACGCGCTGACTGTTCCCGGCGAACCAACATTTGCTCACCCATTGCAGCCAACCAGAAGCTGCATCAGCCTTCTCCCGTTTTCATCATGTTGCCGCAGCACGGGCAGAGGCAGAAAGCGCTGCTCCTCATGATTCCAGTCATACTGGATGTTATTTCCTAATAAAAGTTAATGCCGGGCATGCTGATTCCCCCTTCTTGCTGAAAGAGACTTTTATCCCTCTCACCATAACTGGTAAAAAAAATCGGTTTTTTTACGCGATTTCAAGAATTTCTGCAAAAAAAATTTTCACGCTGACGAACAGAAGTGAAATGCAGCGCTACGCGCAAGCAGATGATGCGTCGAAACCGGAAATAATGCCACATCAAAAATCGCAGAATGTACTCCGATGTTCTCTTATATACTTCAGCATTTGATGCAGGCGATAATGCACTGCCCTGACCGTAAGATGCAGTTCTTTCGCAGTGCTTTCCAGCGTTTTACCATTGAGGTAGCACGCAATAATTTTCGCACCATCCGGATACGCAGAATCTGCATACCGATAGATTCGGGCACACAGTGTGTTGTATCGTTCCTCCGCGATGTACTTTTCCTCCAGCGTCAATTCGCAATTCACAACGCCATAGCCGCGCGCTGCATTGTCATTGCCGAACCCTTCTGCAAAGTGTTCCGTTTCATACGAAACAACAATTCCTTCCTTGCGCCATGGACACACGAAGCAATCCCCATTGCAGCGACGGTAATCCGCCTGTCCGCAAATTTTTTCCTGACGAGCTCTGTAACGTTCCTTGTTGATGAGTTTGTCCCATTCCTTCTGCAGCTCCGGATTCAGATATACTTTCTTCCCTGCAATCCAAACGTAACGTCCTTGTGACATTGCAATTTTTCCTCCATTCCTTTGTCTCGAATGGAGAAAATCGCAAAAGAAGGGTATACTGAACAGTGCCGCCTACCATCATGAATTTCTCCATTCATTTGGTTGGCAGCAGCCATTGCCTCGGCTGATGCTGATATGCGCCGTATCCTTCAGCATACTATTTTCAAATGAGAATGCGCCTGATGCGCCGCGAATTTTTTCTTCTGCCTAACGCGAATGAAACGCAGCGTAGCAGCGCTACGCTAAGTGGAATGAGCAGACGGCAGAAGGAAAAAGGCGCAAGCAGCGGGCGCAGGCGAATGCAGAAAATAGTATTCGGCAATTCCTTCGGGGATGCCGGCTCCGAAGGGATTCTGCATACGGCTCTTTGTTACAAAAAAAGCGGTCAAGAATAGTTCTTTTTTAAGAACCAATTCTGACCGCAAGTTATTTATCATTTTATCTCATCTATTCCCAGTCCCCCCTGCTCACCTCCCATACAGCAGCAGCGCCAAGTGCGCCAGCGCGCGATCCTTCTTCTTGTAGGCGGAACTCCGCTCCACGCAAAACCGTTCGCTGATTTCCTCTATCGCGTCCGTTTTCCCGTTTTCTGACAGATAGAACATCGTCAGCACCGTTTTTTCGTCCTCCCCCAGCGCATCCCACGCCGGCTGAAACCACACCATGAACTCTTCCGCCTGCCGATTCCGCTCTTCCAGCACATCAATTTCCGCAATTCCACGCAGGATCTGGTTTTCGCCTGCCTGCGGATTTCGCGCACCATGCGCCGACTCCTCGAAGCGCATCCCGCCAATGCGAACCATGTCCTGCCGCACATTCGCAATCTCCTCCGCCGTTGTCGCCAGAATCGCCTTCATGCTGCAATAATCTTTCAGCGCCGCCATTGCCGCGCTCCGCTTATCCAGATAGTTCCATGCAATGCTCATTCCGCAAACCTCCTGTCGTTGCTTCGTAGCCTCATCATAGCAGAAAAGTTCGCGAATTCAAAACCAGAAACTGAAATCCTGAACCCCAGTAATTCCAAGGGGTTCAGGACTTTTCTTTTTGCCGTCTACTTGAAAGTCGGGACAATGCAAGCATTTGCGGACTGTCTGAATTTCAGTTTCTGAAAGGCGAAAATGAAGAAAATTTTCAGGCATAGAAAAGGCCACCCGACGTATGACGAATGGCCAGAATGTACTATCGAGGGGATATGTTAGCAACGATAATCTAGAAATATTATATTCCCTTGCTGATTGATATGTAAGATATAGTGCTGTCTTGAATGACGTAGATAGTCGAATTGTTGAAACGATTGATTTCGTCATACACGCACGGGAGGATTTCAATACCATTGTTATCCAATACTCCCCATTTTCCTTCGCGCTTCACGGTTATGAGACCATTGGTTAACGGTGAATAATCCTCATACAATTCCGAAGTTAACATCAACCCATGAACATTATAAAATCCGTAGCGATCAGTTGATGAATCATAGTACGAGAGCAGCTGAACTTCGTCAATCACGTTTCCAACAGTGCTGTTAGGGGCGCGGTTGATAACAGTTTCAGTACCGGCCAAGTCAAGTATGACAACCTGATCCTTCAGCCTTACAACTGCATAGTCATTCACATAGGCTGGAGGTGTTCCGTACAACAGATCGTTATGCAAAAAGCTTGGCTCAACAATCACTGCACCACGTTCATCTAAGACGCCCCAATAACCAGCCGTGTTTTGATACCAAAATCGATCATTTGTAGGTGAATCGACATATTCGTACTGTGGTTCAATCATCAGGCGGCCGTAAATATCAGCTAAACCGTACAAACCGTTTTGGACAACAGCTATAAGACCCACGGAGGAGGGACAACTCATTGGCACAATCCCGTCATCAAAAGTCACAGGGACTCCGTTTGAATTAATTAAGATGTAATCGTCCATACTATCAAAGTTATCGTTAATCTGGTGATCCGCCTGGATTACTAATGCATAACCGTTCTGAAAAGGTTCGACGATTTCATCGTATACGCAAGGAATGATGACATTACCAGTAGAACGATGAACAAATCCCCACTTGTCATTATCCTGGACTGCAATATATTCTTGTTCGTTGATATATGGATCTGTTAGCTTGATTGCGTCATATGTTGACGATAAATAGCCGCTTTGTTTGTCATAGAAACCGAACAAGAGGACATCTCCAGCATCTACTGCATAGATAAAAGCTGAATCAAATTCATAGATATCATAGCAAGGGGGAGTAATTTCGTTCCCCTGAAAATCAATCAAAGAATAATGATCCATCGGTACGGAAGTACGCACCTTGGCCACGCCATTGTAAAAGGGAGTTGCTTCTGAAAAAGATGCAGCGATAACTACTGTCCCGTCGTCTGTCGCATATCCCCATTGGCCATCGGATATGTATAAGAACAATTCCTCGGCATATACTATGCATGGCAATAGAGACATAAAGAATAGAATAGTTAAGAAAGCTCTCTTCATCTGCAACTCCTCCTGTTACATTTTATTTTTTCGGACGTACATAGAACGCCCAATTGCTGTTTCCGTCATTATCCTCCAGAGCGGTGATATTAGGACCTGTATCATCATAAAACAGAGCAGTCCACTTATCAGGATAAAGTTTTTCACTGCAGGATTGGAAAACTGCTAAAACTTCACCATTTCCATCTCCGAAATCGAACGAAACAACAATGCCGATATGACCCTTTTTTACGGGATCAATTCGTGCAATGTCCTTAACATCCTTTCCATAATTGCGATCCCTATGATCTATGGAGAAGATGATGTCACCCGGTTGCAAGTCATTCAGATCAAGGATGCGCCCTCGTGTGGTATTGCTACGCACATATGATTGCCAAGCAGCATCTACCATTTTCCAAGTTTTTTTGTTTAGTGCCTTATTTACTGCCCAAATGCAGTCAATACCGCCTTTATTGTTTTTGCTTGCACTAATATAATAGTAGTCATCGGCATTATATAACAGATTTCGCATACCCTGGGTTACAGTGGAATTGAAATCGTCGTCCGTGGTGGTCTTTCGATACCCAACTTCATCTACTGTTTCGCAAGATACGCAAGTGCCGCTCGGATCATGATATGCAATAGGGTTATTCATACAATATACATAGCCATTAAATTCAAAAGTTTCGTTTTTAAATAGGCGAGAATCATGATTGAGCATTCTTGAACGAAGAGCAGCATAATATCTACTTCTGAGATAATACAGCTCGGTTTCTTCGTCGTAGACATACCCGCGATACCTAAACGGCTGCACCTTGCCCAGCGTTTCCGCCAGCTCACCGGTACACCAAAGCGGCGCGCCCCACGCATCGTAGCCGTAGCTGACGACCGTATTGCCATTCTCATCCAGAATTGCAACAATATCGCCCTGCAAGCTCTTGACATACGCATAGGGAACTCCGTTGTACACCACCACCGCCGGGCGGTTCTGCGCATCGTAGAAGAAGTGCAGTTCATCCGTGCCGGAAGTCATATGCACAACATTCTTCCCATGCAGGCAGCCGCTCGTTGCTCTCGCCACGCCGCATTGTCATAGACGAATGTCTTTGACCGAGGCGAAGCTGGTGGCTTCGCCTCGGTTGTGATCATTATACTATATTCATTATCTTGTATTCATGGATTGCATGTCAAGCGTTCTTTTACTTGTGCGTTACGGAACCGTAATAACATTGTATGTGCAACTATCATCGTCTATGACAATAAAGATTTCTGAGCCGTCTTCGAGTTCGATTGAATAGTATCCTGTGCTTCCCAAATATGTATATCCACGTTGTGAAGACCGGCTCATATACAGGATTGTTGAATTCTCATCTGTGTAAGCGAGTGATAACACCACATTCCCGTTGCGGTCAATCATGCCAATTCGACCAGAATCATCTCGAAAACAGTAATAGTTACAATCACCTGCACATATCTCGTAAAACGATGGCGAGACAACAATTCCCTCACCAATACGGTATAAGCCATATCTATAATCACTATTGGCATCATCTCCGCCGATTACGATAGTATTCTCCGTTCCACACACAGTTGTAACGGCGTGGTATCCATTAGGTAATTCGATTTTCCTGCCGGTCGTATCAATTAGAAAAGAATCGTAGCGGATGGAGTTATCTTCCCCTTCCACTACATTTGACACAAGCGCATACCCATGTCGAAAGCACGGATGACCATAAACAGATGAAAACTGGAAGTCTATGACAATTTCTCCGTTTGCCCTGTTCACATACCCCCACAAACCATCTTTCATGACAAATATAGGGGAATCAGATTCGTAGCAATCGTCATAAATATCATCGTATTGAGGTCCGCTATTGTATCCCGTAAGGATGTCTATGAAGCCCCATTTCCGGTTTTTCATTTGGTATGTTACTGAAACCTGATTGACACGACTCTGCCTGACTTCCTCAGCAAATGCGTTGCAAGTCGAAAAAAGCAACAGGAAAATCAAAACAGCGAACCACCTTATTTTTCTCATTTTAATCATACCTCTCTTGCCCACGTCATATGCACAACATTCTTCCCATGCATGCAACCGCTCGTTGCTCTCGCCACGCCGCATTGTCATAGACGAATGTCTTTGACCGAGGCGAAGCTGATGGGCTTCGCCTCGGTTTTTCGTAACGTTTGTTTAGACACCAGTACCTGCATCCTTACTTAAAGAGATACCACACAATTCGTTGGCAGCGTTGCTGATGCTCTTGTACGGTATTGTCTGAGAGCCTAATCTTATTTTACATCCGCCCATTTTTCTATCATATATGTAATTACTTTTTCTGCATAAATCATGCTGAGTTGAGTAAGACAGATGAGAATAGATGCGAGATCTCTATTTCCACCGAGCGTTTCCGCAAGACGAGCTTTCCCGTTTGACAGTATAAACCAAACAGGAAAAAGTAAAATAAATATTTCCCAACTTGCATCAACAATATACAGAAGCCTATTCTTTCGATTAGCCAAGATTTGAGACAGTAACCTTTTGATTTTCATAATTAATCGTCTCCAATCCAATCTATATCCAACAATTCCTGCATGGTCATCTCGCCAACCTTCTGTTGCGGTGTTACCGCTTATTGCTACATTGTTTGAATCTTCAGAGATAGAGTAGTTGATGTTGTGTAAATCAGTTCATCATGAGGTTAATTTCATTTCCAGTAGTATCGATATAGTATTCATAGTAATCGTCATCAATCCACTTTCCCACTTGCGCCACTCCTTCTACGAAAGGTGTTGCCCAATCGTACTGACACTCAATAACCACATGTCCAAAGCGGTCTACATATCCAAAGCCTGCATCCCAGTCTTCTACCAGAACTAATTCATTGATTCCAATACCCTCGTCAGCAATTGTAACTGAAAACCATTGTGGTTCAACAAGTGTCTTGGTTGAAATGCAAAAGAATCCCATATATTCTTCATCATCAACGCGATCGATGATAATATAGAATCCATCACTCAGACCGCCAATGTAACTGTTAGAATCTTCAAATGGCGTTGTCTCATAATATGAATGCTGATCCCAGATGCTATCGTATCGGCATGGTACGAGATATTCGCCGTTTTCATCTATAATCCCCCACTGCCCATCGGTAGAGCAAACGGCTGCGGTTCCGCCCCGATACCACCCCGCAACAGCCCACTGCGGCTGTATAACTATAGAACCAGTACGATCGGTATATCCCCACATGCCATTTTGTTCATGAGGTGTCAATACCTCAGTATATTCCTGCGACGTAGACTGATCAGCTGACACCTCAATCGGAAGGAATATCATAGGGAAGAGCAATCCAAGAACCGCACACACCGCTATAGTCAACACATGCCAGTTCGCCCCACTCATAGAAACCATGCCCAGTTTCTGGATTGTACAGCCGTTCTTCCAAATTCGCATAATGCATTCGATCTCCTTTTCCTGTGGTTTCAATAATACAATGCTCATATCCATTATGACTCCCGATGTAATATGCCATGTGCCTCTTTCCGTTCTTATCTGGAAGAGTAAATAGCACGGCACCATATGTGATTTCCTCCAAAGCAGTGGGATCAATATCTTCTAAGCGGGAAAGGTTGTTCGCTCGGATTCCACTTGCAGTCGCACGAATATTAGCATCCAAGGTTCTGCTGTTTTTGAAAAACTGTTGTCCCATGAACCTCGCACCGCCAATACAATCAACATATCCAAATCCCATATTGCGGCGATACTTCCAACCTTTTTTACCATCGACGACGTCGTTAACCATATAGTGGAGGCCATTCACGAAATAGAACACACTCATTTGCTCGCCATCAACGGCAGTTCCCCAACGAGGACTCTTCCGCAAAGGTTCAATCCAACCCTCAAGCCACTCTTCTTCTGTACCCATTGGTATGGGGAATTGCCCCCCTTACACGGTATCTCCAGTTTCTTGACGCAATAGAATTGAGCTGATACTATTATAAGCATACTCATTATAGGCTAAAACAATGCAGTGGGGATTACTTCGAATCTCTGAATAGGTTGTATGGGGACGTGTTTCGGCGTGTGAAGAATCAGATTGTATACAGATGTATTGCTGTTTACGCACATAGGGTATTGAGGCGGCATACATAACTTGAGGTAAGTTGACAACCCGCACATCCACTATGTCAGAAAAGTTGAAAGTACGTAATGCTTTCCCGGTAGGACTATACAATGCAACAATACGCTTGTCAACAATAATGTGTACATACTCGTTACATTTAATTGTTATCAAACAAGCTCTCCATGCTACGATAGATAGAATAACTGAAAAAAGAAATGAAATAAACACAATACCCTGCACTTGGTTTCCCAAATACAACACAAGGAACATGAGTATAGTTACCAATAGACTCGTTATGGATGTAATGGTACAGAAAAAAACACTCATTTTTCTATATACTGTCGGTAGAACAGGAAAATACACTCTAACACCTCACTCACAAACACAAATTAAGGCAATCCCGCACAAAGAAAGAACAGCCAAAAGGACGAAAAAGGGGTATAATAAAGAGGTGAAGAAGCAATTCAAGGAGCAGAATGAATAAATTTGTAAGAAAAACTATCGGTGCGATCCGGATTAGGCTCGATATATACTCTCGGAACGCGATATAGCAGAACCTCATTCGGAAGACAATTGACATCATGAACGACTTTACCATATTGCATTTTTTTTGCATCAGGTTGTTTACAATACAGATACTCAATAGAAAATCCGTAACTGAGGATGTAAGTATATTGTGAAAAGTCAAAACCAACGAGAGAATTATACTGATTATAAATCAACTTCTCTTCCGACGAGACAAAATCATCAGGGTGAAAGAATGTGCGCCATGTGTACATATCTGCTTCGGCTTTATTATTGTTTTTATCTCTAAAGGAAAAATCGGAAGCGTGTGTGTAACACAATTCGATTGGAAGAGAACACCAAGATCCTATGTCAAACCACCAAACGAATTGACATATGAGCAAAGCGAAGATGAAAAACATTATCAACATATTCTTTTTCACCAGATACATTTCCTTTCATTACCATATCAGTCAATCCACATCCCGTCTTTTGAGAAGGTCACCCAGCAACTTGCATATAGCCAATTCATCAAGTTGCTGAAATTTTTCGACAAACCATTTGACCACTTGAGGCCAGGAGATTGATAAGGTATTCCCGTGCCTTCATAATAGTTAACAGAAGCGTATGCTGAACCCATAGTCGGCGCCCCACCGGCTTTTGAAGAAAGCATACCAATAGCTGTCATATATTCTGAGTTTGGCGTGGCGCCGTTACACGAAAGCAGGTAAATGCCCTTATTGACTCGTATCTCTTTCAATTCATTGATAGAGCTATAACAGTGGTTCCCGTTCGCATCTTCACCTGATTCAGTAGTTTCCTTCAAATAACCACCTGCACAGTCAATAGTGCCAGGGCTGCCGTGCGCATAAATGATAATGTAATCGTATTCGTAAGCTCCGGCATTGTTCCATGCTGCTATGAACTCAGGAATATTGGTAAAACCAGCAGGCATTACGTAATGGCCATTTTCCCGCAAAGCGTTGATTGCCCATTCACCTTGAAGGGTTAGACCCTTATATTCAGGATGTTCATCTGTAGCATTGGGGCGACTATCATAAATGACATAGATACTGTCCTGTCCGTTAGCATCAGCACGGATTGTCGGAGCATTACGGGAATAAGCATAGGCATTTGCAGAAGTATGTGTACCACGGGTTGACAGCATTGAGTCAGCAGAGATACAACGACTGTTGTGTGCATTGTAAAATCTGTTTCTCAGATAATACAGCCCCGTCTCTTCGTCGTAGACATACCCCCTATACCTAAACGGCTGCACCTTGCCCAGCGTTTCCGCCAGTTCACCGGTACACCACAGCGGCGCCCCCCACGCATCGTAGCCGTAGCTAACAACGGCATTGCCATTCTCATCCAGAATTGCAACAATATCGCCCTGCAAGCTCTTGACATACGCATAGGGAACTCCGTTGTACACCACCACCGCCGGGCGGTTCTGCGCATCATAGAAGAAGTGCAGCTCATCCGTGCCGGAAGTCATATGCACAATATTCTTGCCGTGCAGCGTGTACTTCGTCGCCACGCCATTGACCATTTTCTGCACACGCAGCCCGTCCGCATTGTAAACGAACTCCGCCGTCACGCCCGCCTTCTGCATCTTTTGCAGTTGCCGGCCGTTCTGCCAAGTGTACGTCCACGTCCCGTCGCTCAGCGGATTGCCAATCGCATCATAGCGAATTGTGCTGCCGTTGACCGCCGTGAGCTTGTCGCGCCAGTTCGCGTCACCGTAGGTATAGGTAACGGTTTCCAGAGGATTCGTCGTATCGTTGTAGGCAAAGCGTTCCTTTTTCAGGATGTTGCCGCCGAGGTCGTAGGTGTACTTCCAAGTCGTACCATTTTCGCCGGAACGGGTATCGCTGTGGTCGTTGACCTGCACCAGCTGCCCAAGCGCGTCGTAGGTGTAGCCCGTCCATTTGCCGTTCAGCGTCGCACTCGCGATGTTCCCGTTGTCGTCGTAGCCGTAGCCGCAATTGCACCCCGGCTGGGTAATCG
>OKRU01001125.1_pt1 | contig 26810 bp, 24 predicted proteins | sample 1601131 | NCBI WGS metagenome assembly OKRU01 (sample SAMEA3541558, study PRJEB24748) | human gut metagenome | biome: human gut; feature: human-associated habitat; material: faeces | place: China | collected 2012
ATATTCCAAAATTTGCAGATAATATAAAAGATAAACCTTTAGATGAAATATTAAAAACTAATAAATTATTTATAGATTTAAGAGAATATAAAAATAAACTCGAGGGTAAGTGTAATAAGTGTACATATAAAATGATATGTGGAGGATGCAGGGCCTCAGCATTAGCTTTGAAAAAATCTTTATTTGCTGAAGATCCTTTGTGTTTAGCAAATTAAAATGTTATTAATTTTGCAATTTTAGTTGCAATTAACATATATTTTAAAAGGAGGCACGATTATGAACAAAGATGATAAAAACGTTCAAAACAATGCTGATACTAAAAAAATAATTACATGCAGAATGTGCGGATAGTTAGTTAGAGGCTTGAAATAGCCTCTTTATATGTTTTTGCTCACAAAAGAACCGGTCCCAAATGAACAATTGTCTTTAAAAGAATCGGTCCCCAAAGGACAAAAACAAGAAAGGATATAAATTATGAAAAAATTGGATGGATTACGTTTTTTACAAGAAAATTTTCCGAGATTAACAGTTGACTGTATATTTGTGGACAAGGTAGAAAATCTTGATGAAAAGGCCTTAATAAAAAAAGAAGAAGCAGAGCAAATTTGGAGAGTTAGAGGAGGTCATAAGGTAGGCTCCGAACTTAATATGCCACAAGGTTCTTTTAAAGATATAATTTCACTAAAAAGATATATGAAAGAACAGCAAAGAAAAGATGCAAATATGGAATTTGTAATACATAGTGTATCACCAAAGTATTTTGCTGCGCCATTTGTTGGAACATTGGCAGTTTATAATAATCATCAAAATCCAGGAATGAGAATTGAGCTTCAAAAAGTTACAAGAGAATTGGTTGAAAACATCGATAAAAAAGGAGGAAAAAGACCAAGAGATTGGGAAGCTTGCTTGATATTAGATTATGAATTTAGAAATAAATTTCCGAAAATACTTAAAAATAATGATGTAAATTTGGAAGAAGTTAAAAATGCAATTGCAGTTATTCACGAAGTTGGGGAAGAAATTTTTGATATTTATGATAAACAAGGAAATGATATTGATACATTTACTAGATTCAATATTTACGATTTAGGACAAGTCTTATTTGATGACCATAGAAGTGTAGAGTCTTTTGTACAGAGGTGTGAATGTCCGGTGGTTTCAAATAGCTTAAAAAAAGGAGTAATCGTAAAAAATGAAAATAGAGAAAGATGATCTTGTTCTTGAAAAAAGTATAAAAATTTGATATAATTATATCATAAAAAATCAGAAGGAGGATGCTGCGCTATGCGGAATCATTTAATTAAAAACGAAGTTGAAATAGAGGAAGCACAGTCTATGAAAAATGGAATTGTTTTTTATTCTATGAGAAATGAAGGGATGAGAATAGTCACAACAATTGATAAATCAAATTGTATAAACACAAAAATTGTAACTCGAAAAGATTTAAAAGAAGAATTTAACATAAAACAATTTATGGTGTACTGGGTTATAGAGATGATACCAATAACGATAATTATTACATTCTTAATTATGGATAAGTATTTTTCTGAAGAATGGAAAATGCGCCTATGCATATTATATCCAGCAATAATGGAACTTTGGGGATTTTTTGTGTGGAGACCAGCAGAAGAAAGTAAAAGATTTCATGCTGCAGAGCATATGGTAGTTAATGCATATGCTGACTTATATAGAATTCCAGATATTGTTGAAATACGGCAATATTCAAGATTTCATAATCAATGCGGAACAAATATTACAACTCGAAGGGTGATATACATATTACTATTTTGGATAATGCTTTTTACACCAATTACGATATTAGGAGCAATCATAGTATTTCTACTAGGAAGGAAAATAATAAAATGGTTATTTAGTAAGGGCTATTTGAATTTTTTGCAAAGATTTACTACAAGTGAGCCAACAGATAAAGAATTAATGGTTGCAATTGAGGGACTGAGAGCATTTATCGAATATGAACAACAACAAACAACAGTATTATAGTCAATTCACAATAAATGAAAATGCGGATTTTAATTAAAATCTGCATTTTCGTTTGCATAAAAATAAAAAAATACTACTTGACAACTACCAATCAAATAGAGTATAATATATAGGTATATCGGGTAAAGAGGTAGAAAAAAAGCCTATTGAAAAGAATCCCACATACATTTATGTATGACCGGAAGGGGGGAATAAATAATGTCAGAAATAAAAGTTAATAATGGTAATATAGAAGATGCGCTTAAAAGATTTAAAAGACAATGCGCTAGAAATGGTGTGCTTCAAGAAGTTCGTAAAAGAGAACATTATGAAAAACCTAGCGTAAAGAGAAAGAAAAAATCAGAAGCAGCAAGAAAAAGAAAATTTTAATTAATATAGAAATACCAAAATGGTACTAGATAAGTGCCATTTTGGTATTTTTTTGCGAAAAGAAACGATCTCGTCAAAAAAGGAAACGATCTTTTCACAAAAAGAAACGGTCCCAATAAAAAAAGAAACGATCTTAATGGAAAATAACTTGAATAATAACAATAATTTGTAGTATACTAAAACATATCAAAAATCAAAAGAGAGGAATGATAAAATTGGAATACAAAAAACAAGAAATTAAACAAGGAATAAAATTACACAACATAAACACAGACAAATTTAAAACAAACCTAATAGCAATATTTTTAACAACACCACTATCAAGAAAATATGTAACATTTGATGCAGTATTAACGGCAGTATTAAGAAGAGGAACAAAAAATATGCCAACACAAGAAGAAATAAGTAAAACTCTAGAAGGTATGTATGGGGCAGATTTTGATTGTGGTTTAAACAAAAATGGCGATAATCATGTAATTAAATTTTATATTGAAAGTTTAAATGATGATTTTCTTCCAGAACAAGGGGAGAATATGCTAAAAAACAGTATCGAAAAACTTACTGAAATAGTATTTAATCCATATTTAGATGATGGAATATTTAAAGAAGAATATGTAAATCAAGAAAAAGAAAATATAAAACAAAGAATAGAAGCCAGAAAAGATAATAAAGCAGCTTATGCAAGGTCAAGATGTGTAGAAGAGATGTATAAAGATGAGCCAGCAGGATTTTTTAACTATGGTTATATAGAAGATTTAGATGAAATAAACAGTAAAAATTTATACGAATACTACCAAAATCTTTTAAAAGAATGTAAAATTGATATTTTCGTTTCTGGAAAAGTTGATATTAAAGATACTTTAAAAATTATAAATGAAAATGCAGATATGAGTAATTTAAACCCAAGAAATGCAAGCTATATAATAAACAAAATAATCTCAAATGAACAACCACAAGAAAGAAAAATTGAGGAAAAACTTGATGTAGCACAAGGTAAAATAGTAATAGGATGTGATATTACATTTAATGAAGAAGATTTAAAAGACGAAAACCTAAAATGTGAAGCAATGTTATATAATAGCTTGTTAGGTGGAAGTGCAAATTCAAAATTATTCCAAAATGTAAGAGAAAAGGCAAGTTTAGCATATACTGCAAGTTCAAGTTATGTAAGATATAAGAGTAATATTTTTATAAATGCTGGAATCGAAATAGAAAATTTTGATAAAGCTTTAGACATAATTAGAAAACAAATAGAGGACTTAAAAAATGGTGATTTTACAGAAGAACAAATTGAAAATGAGAAAAAAGGTATAATTTCACAAATTAATACAATTGATGATGAACAAGATACAGAAATTATATATTTCTTAGGCCAAGAACTTACTGGTACAAGTGAAACAATAGAACAATATAAAGAAAATATAAATAAAGTTACAAAAGAACAGATACAAAATGTAGCATCAAAAGTAGAAATAAATACAATATACTTTTTGAGAAATTAGGAGGGAAGATATGCAAACAATTTTTAATTCAAAAGTAAAAGAAACTTTATATGTAGAAAAATTAAAAAATGGTTTAACAGTAATGATTATACCTAAAAAAGGAATACAAAAAAAATATATAATCTGGGGAACTCATTATGGTTCTAATGATAACAAATTTGTTGTACCAGGTGAAAATGAACCAATAGAAGTACCAAAAGGTGTAGCACATTTTTTGGAACACAAAATGTTTGAACAAGAAAACGGCAAAAATAGTTTAGATGTATTAACTTCAATTGGGGTAAATGCAAATGCATACACCACAAATGACCATACAGCATATTTATATGAATGTACAGATAATTTCTATGAAGCATTAGATGAATTTATGGATTATGTACAACATCCATATTTTACTGACCAAAATGTTGAAAAAGAAAAAGGCATAATTGGACAAGAAATCAAAATGTATGATGATTATCCAGAGTGGAAAGTTTACCTAAATGCATTAGAAGCTATGTATTACAAAAATCCTGTAAAGCTTGATATTACTGGAACGGTAGAAACAATAAGTCATATTGATAAAGATGTTTTATACAAATGTTATAATACATTTTATAATCCATCAAATATGTGCTTAGTTGTAAGTGGGGATTTTGAGCCAGAAAAATTATTAGAAGAAATCAAAAAAAGACTATTAGATACAGCTCAAAATGGCGAAATCAAAAGAATTTTTGAGGATGAGCCTGAGAGAATTGTAAAACAAAAAATAGAACAAGATATGAACGTAAGTAAACCAATTTTCACAATAGGAATTAAATGTAAGGTACCTAATCAAAATGAAAAAGTAAGAATTCATATTGCAATGGAAATAATTTTAAATATGCTTATAGGCGAAAGTTCTAATCTTTACAAAGAAATGTATCAAACAGGAAATATATTTGCTATGCCAAATTTATCTTATGAATTTGGAGACAATTATGCTCATATTTTGATTACTGAAAATGCAAACAATCCAGAAATTTTATTTGAAAGACTAAGGGAAGAAATAGAAAGTTTTAAGAAAAATGGTCTAAATGAAGAGGATTTTGAAAGAACTAAAAAAATGATTTATGGCGAATATGTAAAAGAATATAATGATGCTACATCTATTGCAAGGATGTTTTTATCTGATTTTATGAAAGGCATAAATTCTTTTGATTATTTAGAAGAAGTGGATATTATGGATTTAAACTTTGTAAATCAAGTTTTGAAAGATAATTTCAATTTGGAAAAAATGGTTCTTTCTGTAGTAAAATAATAGATGGTGTCGAAGGTTATCAAATATCCTAAAACGTAGTAGAATAAAGGACTACGAAAGTTTTATAAACTACACAAAAGTACTTGACGTGACAAAAAATATGTGTTAATTTAGTAGTATATGTAAGAGAAAAAAGAAAAAATAATTTTTGTGACTTAAAGGAGAAATGACGTATGTTAAATGATGAAATTTGTAAATTAAGAGATGAATTAAATAAGAGCATTGAAGAGGGAGAAGATTACGATTATATATATGAACTAAGTGTTAAATTAGATGATTTGATTGCGGAATTTTATGGGGTTAAGGAGAAATAATAGTAAGCAGATTAGGATGAGGATTCTAATCTGCTTTTATTTTAATAATTATTTTTTTACTGTAAAACTCAGGTTATATATGTTAGAAATTTATATGTCAATAAAGTGGAAATTAAGTTCGAATATAGTTTTATTAAATAACTTCTACCCCTTGAAAAATTCCCCAAAATAATATATAATAACTTGCTAGAAAAAATCAAAAGGAGAGTCCAATGCAAGTAAATAAAAATCTATCACAAGAACTATATCAAGATGCGGGAGAAGAAAAAACAACAAAAGCGAAAAAATACATAAATCAAGGTAAAGTAAACATAATAAGAACAAACTACGAGGACCAAAACAACTTCAGCATAACATCAATTGTATCAGGGCACTATGACGAATACCAAGTAAATATAGAAGTCCAAAAAGGAGAGCTAGAGATAGCTTCTTGTGAATGCTTAGACTATGAAACAAACTACAATGTATGTAAACATATAGTAGCAACATTAATGAAATTTGAACAAACAAAATACTGGGACAATGATGTACAAATAAAAGAAAGAACAAGTAGCAAAAATGAACAATATAAATATAGAAGTTTTAACAACCTAATAAGCACATTTTACAATGAAGAACTAAAAATATTAAGTGAAGACGAAGCAGTAATGTTATCAAGGAAAGACAAGGTAAAATTTGAACCAAAGATAGATTATGATAAATTTACAAACACGATGAAACTCGAATTAAAAATTGGAAACAAAAGAATGTACAAAATAAAGGACCTGCCAGAATTTTACACAAGAATGATAAATAATGAATACTTTAAATATGGAGAAAAACTAGAATTTGTACATAACAGAGAAAATTTTGCAGATGAAGCCAAACCACTTTTAGATTTTATTTTAAGATATGCAGAGATTATGAAATATTCAAATTCAAGTGATAGATATGGATATTATTATTCATCATCAATAAACAAAGCAGAAATAACACTTGGAGAAGGAATAATAGACGAAATATATGATTTATTAAAAGACAAAAAAGTAAATTTCGTATATGATTACACAAATTGTAAATTAGAATTTATAGAACAAAATCCAGGAATAGAATTTGAATTAACAAAAATAAATGAAGATGAATTACTTTTAAAACCTAATGTTGATGTATTCAAACTAGCAATATTTAATGGACATAAATATGATTATTTACTAATAGAAAATAGATTTTATAGATGTGATAAAGAATTTTCAGATTCTAATTTAAAAATAATAAAAGCATTTAGAGAAAATTATACATCAGAAATGTTATTAAGGAAAAAAGATTTGAAAGATTTTTATTCTATAATAATGCCTAAAATAGAAAATAATGTAAAAGTAGAAGGTCTTGATGAAGAAGAGATAGAGAAATTTAGGCCAGAAAAATTAGCTGTAAAAGTATTTTTGGATTATGATGATAATAATTATCTAGTTGCAGATGTTAAATTTTGTTATGGAGATGAAGAGTTTAATCCATTAGACGAAAAAGCAAAAGTAAGAGCTTTAAGAAATGAGCTACAGGAAAACAGAAATTTAAACATAATAAAAAAATCAGGATTTATGTTAGATGTAAAAAATTTAAGATTTATTTTACCTAATGATGATCAAATATATGAATTTCTAACAAATGACATAAATTATTATATGCAAAAATTTGAGGTAATGGTTACAGATAATTTTAAAACTAAGGAAGTTAAGGAACCCAAATTAGGCTCAATAGGAGTAAAAGTTGAAAATAATTTATTAAATATAGATTTAAGTAAATTAAGTATTTCACCAGAAGAAATTCAAGAAGTAATGGATAAATATAAAATAAAGAAAAAGTTTTATAGACTAAAAGACGGAAGCTTTTTGAATTTGAATGAAAATGAAGATATAGAATTTTTAGACAAACTTGCATCAGGAATGGACATAAATTATAAAGATTTAAAAAATAATGTTATAAAATTACCTGTAAACAGGACCTTATACCTAAATGAATTATTAAAGAAATTTAATAACACAAAAGCTACTAAAAATAGCGAATATAAGCAAATTGTAGAAAATTTAGAAAAAGATAATATAGATGAAGAAATCCAATTGCCAAAAGAGGTTAAAGCAGATTTAAGAGATTATCAAAAAATAGGATATAGCTGGCTAAAAACACTTGAAAATTATAAGTTTGGTGGAATTTTAGCAGATGATATGGGACTTGGAAAAACACTTCAATTATTAACGGTAATAGAATCTTATATAGAAAAAAATGATGAAAACAAAATGGCAAGTATAGTAATATCGCCAAGTTCACTTGCATTAAACTGGATGGCAGAAGCAAAAAAATTTACACCAAATATTAAGGTACAGGTAATTTCTGGAAATGCAAATGAGAGAAAGCAAAAAATTGCAAATATAAAAAATTATGATTTAGTTATAACATCATACGATTTATTAAAAAGAGATATAGAAAAATATAAAGATTTAGATTATATATTCAAATATATAATAGCAGATGAGGCACAATACTTAAAAAATAGTAACACTCAAAATGCAAAAGCTATAAAGGAATTGAAAGCAGAAACAAGATATGCCTTAACTGGAACACCAATAGAAAATTCTTTAGCAGAATTATGGTCAATATTTGACTATATAATGCCAGAATATTTGTTCCAATATAAAAAATTCAAATCAATGTATGAAACACCTATAGTAAAAGAAGAAAATCAAGATGCAATGGCAAAATTAAAAATGTTAATTGAACCATTTGTACTTAGAAGAACTAAAAAAGAGGTATTAACAGAACTTCCAGAAAAAACAATAACAGTTTTAAATAATACTATGGATGATGAACAAGAAAAAATATATATGTCATATTTAGCAAAAGCAAAACAAGAAGTTGCAGATCAAATAAAACTAAATGGATTCGAAAAGAGCCAAATAATGATACTTGCAGCACTTACAAGACTAAGACAAATTTGTTGCCACCCAGGTCTATTTATTTCAGACTACAAAGGCGAAAGTAGCAAATTAAGTCAATGTATGGAAATAATAGAAGATGCAGTAAGCGCTGGACATAAGATTTTGCTATTTTCAGGTTATACATCAATGTTTGATATAATTCAAAAAGAATTAATAGAAAGAAATATAAAATATTTTAAGCTAACAGGTAGCACAAAAGTTAGTGAAAGAATAAAATTAGTTGATGATTTTAATAATAACCCAGATGTTAAAATATTTTTAATTTCACTTAAGGCAGGAGGAACGGGTCTTAATCTTACTGGTGCAGATATGGTTATTCATTATGACCCTTGGTGGAATGCATCAGCAGAAAATCAGGCAACAGATAGAGCTTATAGAATTGGACAAAAAAATAATGTTCAAGTTTATAAACTTATTACAAATAATTCTATAGAAGAAAAGATTTACGAGCTTCAACAGAAGAAGTCAGAACTAGTAGATAATATGCTTTCTACAAAGACATCATTTATTAGTAAATTTAGCAAAGACGAGATTATGAATTTGTTTGAATAAAAAACTAGAAAACACTTGCAAAAAGCGAAAATAATGTATATAATGTGGATATAAACCACAAAAGGGGTAAAAGCCACAGTGGAAATTACAAAAGGAAAGTCCCTAAGTGGACAAGAAGGAGGAATTACTATGGAAATAAAGGTTTTAGGAAAGGAAATAAAAGTTACAGAAGCAATCAATGATTATGTAGAAAAAAAATTAGACAGAATCGACAAATATTTTGAAACAGCAGAAGCAGAAGTTACTGTAAGAGCAGAAAAAAATGAACAAATAGCAGAAGTTACAATTTCAGCTAATGGTGAAAACTACAGAGCAGAAGCAGAAGAAAAAGATTTATATGCTTCAATAGATAAAGTTATAGATATATTAGAAGGTCAAATAAGAAAAACTAAAACTAAAAAAGAAAAAATGATGAGAGAAGGTTCATTAAAAGATATGAACCAAACATCAGCAGAAAAACACGAAATCAAAAATGAAATATTAAAATATGGTTATTATGAAATAAAACCACTTGCACCAGAAGATGCAATGTTAAAATTACAAGAAAGACCAACACATAATTTCTTACCATTTATAAATATCGAAACAAATAAAGTTTGTGTTATTTACAAATTAAAAGATGGTAAAAACTATGGAATAGTTGAGCCAGAAGCTTAGTAATATATGGTATTTAAAAAGCTGAAAAAACGCCTGAAAATGGCGAGTTTTCAGCTTTGTTTTTATTTAAGAAAAACTGTAAATTCGCCAAAATTTGCAAAATGTAAAAAAATGTGGTATAATGGTCGTTAGTTTCGCTAAAAATAACAATTAAAGGAGAGTGAATAATTATTTTAAAACCAAAATTATTACATCTTACAAAAGAAATGGCAAAGGTTATTGCGATAGTAATATCAGGGTTTTTATTAATTTTAGCGATTATATTTATAAAATATAAACCAGTATATGAAGTAACAATTGCAGGAGAAAAACTAGGATATATCGGAAAAATAGAAGAATTTAAAAATTTAATAGAAGAAAAGATAATTAATCAAGAAGGTGAATATATAGCAGATGTTTCTTTAATTCAAGAACCTGAATATAAATTTAGCTTATTAAAAAGAACAAGCAATTTGAATGAAGATGAGGTAATTGAAAAACTAAAAACATCAGATACTGTAATAACATACAAGTATTATGAAGTAGCATTAAATAATGAAACAAAAACCTATGTTAAAACACTTGAGGAAGCTGAAAAAATTGTTAATGAAATAAAAGAAGAATTTTATAATGACAATTTAGAATTAGATCTTCAAATTAGTGAAAAATACACAGAAAGTATAGAAAATGTGGATACAAACTCATTAGAAGTTGCAACTGCTAACGTTGAAAGTGGAGCAAAAGAGATAAAAGAAAACAAGGAAAATGAAAATGCACTAGCTATTGTAAATAATATTAAATTATCTGTTTTACCAGTTACAGGTAGAATTACATCAAGATACGGAGAAAGAAGTTCTTTAAGAAGATCTACTCATACAGGTCTTGATATTGCTTGCACTACAGGTACAGATATAAAGGTAGTATCAAATGGTATGGTTGCTTTTGCAGGTAAAAAGGGTTCTTATGGTAATTTGATTATTGTAGACCACGGAAATGGTGTTGAAACTTGGTATGGTCATTGTAGTAAATTATATGCCAAAGTAGGAGATGCTGTAACAGCAGGAGATGTTATTGCAGCAGTTGGTTCTACTGGTAATTCAACAGGACCACATTTACATTTTGAAATTAGAATTAATGGGGAGTGCGTTAATCCTCAAAATTATGTTTATTAGAGAAGAGTTCCGAATGGGGACTCTTTTTTGAAAAGTCACGGAATGGAAATACGAAATATTACGGAACGGAAATACGAAATATCACGGAATGAAATTGACAAAAATCACGGAATGGTATAAAATAATAAGTAAGCAATCAATTGAAAAGGGGGAATTTATATGAATTTCAAAAAATATAAAAGAAGAATTATTGATGACAAAATAGAAAGATACCTAAATTTATTTGGAGCAGTATGTATAGAAGGACCAAAATACTGTGGAAAGACGTGGGCGGGAAGATATCATTCGAACAGTGAAATTTTACTACACAAAACAACAGGAGATGCCTCAAACAATGTAGAACTAGCAAAAATATTTCCAACACTGATTTTAGAAGGACCTAAACCAAGACTTATAGATGAATGGCAAGAAGCAACAAATTTATGGGATGAAATAAGGACAGATGTTGACAAAACAGGACTAAAAGGTCAATACATTTTAACAGGTTCATCAACTCCAAACAGAGAGGGGATATCACATAGTGGAGCAGGAAGATTTGGAAAAATACACTTAAGAACAATGAGCTTGTTTGAATCTGGAGATTCTACAGGAGGAATATCTCTTGAAGAACTATGTAATGATAAAATAACTCCAAAATTAACAGGAGAAGTAGATATACAAAAACTTGCAAAATTAATTATTAGAGGTGGATGGCCAGGAAATTTAGACTATTCATCTAAAGATGCAAGTGAAGCAATAAAAGAATATATAAATTTGATAATTGATGATGATTTATATAGATTAGATGGTATAAATAGAGATAAACATAAAGTTAAATTACTATTAAAATCACTTGCAAGGAATGAAAGTACAACTGTTTCAAATATGAAATTAAAAAAGGATATAAACGAAGTGGATAATGAAGAAATAGATATAGACACATTATCATCTTATTTAGATGCACTTGATAGACTATTTTTATTAGATAATGATGAACCATTTTCTTTTAAGGTTCGTTCATCTGTAAGAGTAAAGCAATCAGAAAAGAGGCATTTTGCAGACCCATCAATGGCTTGTGCTTTATTGAATATTAAAGAAGAAAGTAAATTGATAAATGATTTAAAAACTTTTGGATTTTTATTTGAAGCACTGGTAGAAAGAGATTTAAAAATATATGCAGATAGTTTTAATGCAAAGTGTTATCATTATCAGGATTACCAAAATAGAGAGATTGATTGTGTTATTGAATTAGATGATGGAGAATGGTGTGCTTTTGAAATAAAATTGGGTGCTAATAAAATTGAAGAAGCAGCTAAGAATTTGGTTGCTTTGAAAAATTCTATTGAAAAGGATAATGGAAAGGCTCCTAAGGTTCTTTGTGTTGTTTGTGGTTTGTCTAATGCTGCATATAAGAGGCCTGATGGGGTGTATGTGGTGCCGATTACGGAGTTGAAGCCTTAGAAAGGTAAAAATATTTGATGGTTAATGTGTTAATTTACAAAATTATGTTTATTAGAAAAGAGCCCCTCGGGGGCTCTTTGGCTATTTTACTATGCATACTGGGCGGAAACCATTATACCTATAATTATTGCCATCATCATTGTCGAATCCAAATAAACCAGCGCTAAAACCATTGATATGGTCTCCCCCACGCCTGAATACAGGATAATCAGAATACACAAAGATGGACCAATCTGAAAACCAAGAATTGTTTTTTGAGCTGTTAGTGGATGTTTCAAACACAGCATCTCCAAAATTTTCTGAAATGTAATTATCACATACATCTATATACTTGCTTATATAAGCAGAATCCGAAGTTAGCTTATCAGTGTATCCTGAAAGACAAGCTGCAACATATTCCCAAGAGCCACCGCTCATATCATATATTCCATACACATTTCTGGTTGTACTTGCTGTTACTCCATTTACAGTATTATATTTGTCTGTTACACTTGTAGTAGAATCAGTTGTATCACTTCCTACACCTGTTATAAAACTACTATTTGTATTTATACAGATTTCTTCTCCATTTAATCCATATTTACTGTGAGCTAAATATGCTATAGCTCCCCATTCAACATTTTTAGTCATATGTGTGTCTATATTACTTACATTATTAAAATATGTATTGTATTTATTAGTACTTATTAAATCTAAACAAACTGTAAACATATTTGCAGCAGTTATATTTCTCCAAGCTATAATATTTGGCTTTATCTGCAATGTTAAATTTGGATTATTAGCAGTTGATGCATCACTTCCATATCCATCAGTATTACTTGCCTCAAATTTAGCAAACCAAAACCCCTCTATACTTTCATTTCCAAATGTAAAAGCAGGTTCCAATAGCCATTGGTCTTGAGATTTAGTTCCATCATCATTTGTTGTAAAAGTTACATCACTTAGTTTGTTTTTTAATTCTCCTGAAATACTTGTATCTAAAAATTCATTTGTAGTTCCATTCAAAAATGCAATATCAATAGTTCCACCTTTACTTCTGTCATTTGCATCTTTATATGTTATTTTATAGGCATATCTGGGAATCCAAACCCACATACTTCCATCTATTGTCATCGCATTTGCCCATTTGCTTCCTGTAACCTCTGTTTCATATTTTATAGGTAACATTCCATCTGCTAATTTAGGTGCGTTTACTTGAGCTTTATTTCCAGAGTTATCTTTATATGCATACCAGTCATCATTAGTATTACCGCTATCTGCTACTTTCCAATGTGCTTCTATATTTTCAACTTTATCTAAATCCGTTATATTGCCATATTGGCTTATTAAAAATGATGTATTTCCTTTTGTTGCTGTAATAGGAAATGCAGTTCCTGTTACAGTTACACCTTGACTTTCTATTTCTGCTTTTAATTTTTCACTATCGATTAAACCATCTGTTTTAAGAGATGACATTACAGCGACTTTTATTCGTTCCTCTGATTGTGCTTTTTCAGTTTTTTCCTTTGCCTCTGCTGCTCTATTTAATATTCCATTTTGTCCTGTTAGCATACTAATACTTATGCCAGCTAAAATTAAAAGTACAATAATTGTTACAACAAGTGCAATCAGTGTTATACCGTTATTTTTATTGATTTTTGTTATCATTTTTCTCATCCTCTCAATTATAAATTGACAAAAACGCATATCACATCCTGTAATTAAAATATAACACATTTTGTACTCACTTTCAATTGCTTTATGCAATGTAATTCATTTGTTATATGTTTGTAATAAATTTGTAATATTTGTTTTTATATATAAATTTGATTTTGTTGGAAAAAATCACGGAATTAAATTGTAGAAAGTAACGGAATAAAAATGCAAAATATTACGGAATGAATATCAATTTAATATACTTTGAAAATAAAAAGTAGCTTAGAAAATGCACAAATTGTCGGGTTTTGTCGAACGATTTTCCTTGACATGAAACTATTTTCAGCATATAATAATCACATAAATATTTTTTAGGAAAAATTAATCAAAAATAATTAAATCAAAGATGTCAAAAAGATTAAAAGTTATTATAAAAAAATCTAGCATTTTAAATCCAACTATGCTATACTAATTTCAAAAACAGAAAGGAACGCGATAAAAATGGGAAAATTATTTGTAATAGATGGAACAGATGGAAGTGGAAAACAAACACAATTTCAAAAACTACAAGAAAGACTAACAAAAGATGGAATAGAATATAAAACAGTAAGCTTTCCAAACTATGATAGCCCAAGTTCTTCACTAGTTAAAATGTATTTATCAGGAGAATTTGGAAAAAATGCAAAAGATGTAAGTCCATATATTGCATCAACATTTTATGCAGCAGATAGATATGCTACATTTAAAACAGGTTATAAGGAGTATTATGATAATGGAGGAATAATTTTAGCAGATAGATATACAACGGCAAATATGGTACATCAAGCAGGAAAAATATATGATAAAGAAGAAAGAAAAAAATTTTTAGATTGGCTATGGGATTTTGAATTTAATTTATATGGATTGCCAGTTCCAAGTGAAGTATTTTTCTTAAATATGCCAGTAGAAAAATGTTTAGAGTTAATAAAAAATAGAGAAAATAAATTTTCACATACTCAGACAAAAGATATACACGAAAAAGATCAAAGTCATTTAATAGATGCATATAATGCTGGATGCCAAGTTGCAAAAGATTACAATTGGTACGAAATAAGTTGTATAAAAGATGGAAATTTAAGAACAATTGAAGATATTCACGAAGAAATTTATGAAGAAGTAAAAAAACATATTTAATAAAATAAAGACATAGTTAGATCTAAATTTAATTATGTCTTTTAATTTAATAATGAAAAACAACAAAAACGAAAGAAAAAACAAGATATAATGAGAAAAAATAAAAATAACAAAATTATTAATCAAAAAGATAATTAAAAGTAAGTACAATGTAACTTTAATGGATTTGAAATATTGGAAAAATTTGGTATAATATAACGCGATGGTGCATTATTCTAGTCGTGCTTTTTTATTGTGAGGGTGGGGCTAAAAATCCACTAAAGGGCATATGAATTAGGGCTTCTTGTTTGTGCGCGAAATGCCAGTTTTGTGTGTGAGTAGGAAGAAAGAGGTAAGGGAAGAATATAATGGCATATATTTGTTTACCCTTGTTTCGCTGAAACTTAAAATACTTTAAGTAAAACCTATGGTGAGTGCCAAGACACAAAATACATAGAGTAGCCTGTCTTGAGTGAATGTATTGGGATTATTTTATCATTTATGAAATTGCATTTGCAAAAGAGACTAGCAATAAATAAAAGTATGTCAAGGAAAACTTCTAGAATGTTTGCTAGAATTAACAAGCAAGGAAACTTAAGGATTAAGGTACGGACTTAAGTGGCGATCTGGTGTCTAAGGATTAACTTAGATGTTTCTTTTAAACGGAAACGGCTATGTAGTAATATATAGTAAGAAATAGAGAAATTCAACCAGACCTAAACCGTAAAATTTACTTGAGTTTTTACCATCTATCAAACTTTAATCTTGGAAATAGAACAAATTCTATTTTCTTTTTTTTACAAAAAATAATTTAAGGAGGAATTAGGCCAAATAGGTCTTAAAAAATATGAAAGAAAAAAATAATAAACAAGATAATTCAAACATAAAATGGGCACTGCAAGCTTTTGTGTTAACATTTATATTGTCAGGTGCAGTATCATTTATATCAAATAATGGAATAGAAAAACTAAATATATTTGCATCTATAATAATATTGATTGCAGTTATATTAATTGGTATAGTTTTCGATATAATAGGAGTTGCAGTAACAGTTGCAGAAGAAGGACACTTTCACGCAAAAGCAACTAAAAAAGCAAAGGGCGCCAAAACATCACTTAAACTTATAAAAAATGCATCAAAAGTTGCAAATATCTGTGCAGACGTAATAGGGGACATTTGTGGTGTTGTAAGTGGTGCAATAAGTGCTATGATTGCTTTAAAAATATCTAATACTTATGGAGTTTCAAGCAATATTCAGTTTTTAGTAAGTGCTTTTGTTGCATCTATTACTGTTAGTGGAAAAGCTATAGGAAAAGGTATTGCTAATAAAGAATCTACTAAAATTGTAGATATGGTTGGAAAAATTCTTGGAAAATCCAAAATAAACAAGTAAGTGATTATGTAGAATAATGTCAAAAAATACGAATAAATCAAAGAAAATTCGAAAATACTATTGCAATTTTAAAAGGATTGTGATATATTATGTAAAGGTTGTTGAAAAATGAAGAAAGGATGTCATTTTGAAAACATTTTTTGATGGAATATTTATTTCCAAAGAACATTTGGAGGAAGCTGGGATTAAATATCCAATAAAGCTAGAGTATTACAAAATAGCACGAGATGAAAATGTTAAAAACACAAACCAAGTAAAAGAAAAAGAAAATACTAAGGGAAAATATGGAATAGAGGTAGTAAAAACGGAGTATCTAGATGGTAATGTTAAAATTGAAACTAAGGAAGTGAGTGATATAACAAATGACATAAATGAAGCAGATAGAATTTTAACATTACTCAGAAACAATGAAGTAACACCAATTGGTGTTGAAGATGTTTTAGAAGATTTACAAAAAGTGTAGAAGCGAAGATAATTTTGCTTCTCTTTTTTTGTATGGTAGACGATTTTAAAATGGGGACGGTTCTTTTTTGAAAAAGGAACCGTCCCCATTTCAAAAAGTCTGTCACCAATTGGGAATATCCATTGACTTTTAGCCCAAATGTTTGTATAATTTAATACGATTCAATAATTTGAAAGGAGCAAATAATGGCTGACAAATTAATAATAGTGGAATCACCTGCAAAGGCAAACACAATAAAAAAATTCTTAGGAGGAAGCACAAAAGTTGTAGCCTCAATGGGTCATATAAGAGATTTACCTAAATCAAAATTAGGAGTAGATATAGAAAACGATTTTGAACCACAATATATAAATATTAGAGGAAAGGGAGATTTAATAAAATCTTTAAAAAAAGATGCAAAGAAGGCAAAAACAGTGTATCTTGCAACCGACCCGGACCGTGAAGGAGAAGCTATTGCTTGGCATTTAGCTCATATTTTAGAAGAAGATAAAAGCAAAATTACAAGAGTTACATTTAATGAGATAACAAAAGGAGCTGTGCAAAAAGCTATTAAAGAACCAAGAGATATAGACATAAATTTAGTTGATGCTCAGCAAGCAAGAAGGGTTTTAGATAGAATAGTTGGATATAAAATAAGTCCAGTTCTATGGAAAAAAGTAAAAAGAGGGCTATCAGCAGGACGTGTGCAATCAGTTGCAGTTAAACTAATAGTTGATAGAGAAAATGAAATTGAAAACTTTATTCCAGAAGAATATTGGAATATATATGTAAATTTATTAGACAAAAATTCTAAAAAAGAATTTGAGGCTCATTTTACAGGAAAAAATAACAAAAAAATAGAACTTCATTCTAAGGAAGAAGTAGATGAAATTTTAAAAGATATAGAGAATGCCAAATATATAGTAACAGACATAAAGAAAAGTGAGAGAAAGAGACAGCCAGCACCACCATTTACAACAAGTACAATGCAACAAGAGGCTTCAAGAAAATTAAACTTTACATTAAAAAGAACAATGTCAGTTGCACAAGTTCTTTATGAAGGAATAAAACTACCACAAGGTCATACAGGACTTATTACATATATGAGAACAGATTCAACAAGAATTTCGGAAGAAGCAAGAGCAGCAGCAAAAGAAGAGATTTTGAAAACTTATGGTGAAAAATACTATGAAAATAGATATTATAGAACAAATAAAGAAGCTCAAGATGCACACGAGGCAATAAGACCAGCACATATTGAACTTTCACCAGACGAAATAAAAGAATATTTAACACCTGAACAATATAAATTATATAAATTAATATATAACAGATTTTTAGCAAGTCAAATGCCTGCAGCTGTATATGATACAATGCAAGTATCAATAAAAGCCAATGATTATGACTTTAAAGCAAATGGGCAAAGTTTAAAATTCCAAGGATTTATGGTTTTATATGTAGAAGGAACTGACGAAAAACAGCTTGAGGAAAAAGGAATGTTACCACCATTAGAGGTAAAACAAGAAGTAGAAAAGAAAAAAATTAATCCAAAACAAAGTTTTACAGAACCACCACCAAGATATACAGAAGCTAGTTTGGTTAAAGCTTTAGAGGAAAAAGGAATAGGTAGACCATCAACATATTCGCCAACAATTACAACAATATTAGAAAGACATTATATACAAAAAGAGCAAAAACAGCTTGTTCCAACAGAACTTGGAAAAATAGTAAATAAACTTTTAGTAGAAAACTTTTCAGATGTTGTAAATGAAGAATTTACTGCTAATATTGAAACAAGATTTGATAGAATTGCAGAAGGTGAAGAAAAGTGGAAAAACATAATTAGAGAGTTTTATGGACCATTTATAAAAGAAGTTGAAAAGGTTGAGGAAGAACTAGAACACGTAAAGCTAGAAGATGAAGTTTCAGATGTAGTTTGCGAAAAATGTGGAAGACTAATGGTTTACAAATATGGAAGATATGGAAAATTTTTAGCCTGTCCTGGTTTTCCAGAATGCAGAAATGCTAAACCTATTGTGGAAACAATTGATGTTCCTTGCCCTAATTGCGGGGGAGTCATTCAAGTTAAGAAAACCAAAAGAGGTAGAAAATTCTATGTTTGTGAAAACAATCCAGATAAATGTAATTATATTTCTTGGAATAAGCCTAAAGTAGGAGAAAAGTGGGACCCAGAAAAACAAGAAAAGGTTGAGACTGGAGAGAAAAAGACAAGAAAGAAAGCTACTAGTAGAAAGAAGAAAACTAGTAAAAAGTAGTTTTTTCTTATAGGGACCGTTTCTTTTCGCGAAAGGAAACGATCTTTTTACGAAAAGAAACGGTCCCAATGGAAAAAGAAACGATCTTAATATGAAAAGAGGCATAAAAATGCAAGAACAACAATATATTCTAAAAAATCAAGATTCATTTGAACTAAAACACATTTTTGACTGTGGGCAATGCTTCAGATGGAACGAAGAACAAGACAAAAGTTATACAGGAGTAATTAAGCAAGGAGTATTAAATGTTCAAAAACAAAATAATGAGATAGCTTTTAAAGGAATGCTTGAACGGTGATATTAAAGAAATTGTAGCAAATTATTTTGATTTAAACAGGAATTATTCTGAAATTAAAGAAAAACTTTCTAAAATAGATGAAAATGTTAAATTAAGTATTAAATATGGAGAAGGAATAAGAATTTTAAATCAAGATTTATGGGAGACGATTATTTCTTTTATAATTTCTGCAAATAACAATATTCCAAGAATAAAAGGAATTATTGAAAGGTTATCTCAGAAATATGGAAAAGAAATTGATTGGAATGGAGAAAAATATTATACTTTTCCAACTCCAGAAGAACTTAAAAAAGCTGAAGTACAAGATTTTAGAGAGTTAGGTACAGGCTTTAGAGATATTAGGTTATATGAAACGACTAGAACGGTTTTAGAAAATAAGGTGGTATTAAAAGATTTGTATAATGTAGATACTTTAAAGGCAAGAGAAGAATTATTAACTCTTTCTGGTGTTGGACCTAAAGTTGCTGATTGTATTTTACTTTTTTCAGATTTGAAAAGATTTGATGTTTTTCCAATTGATGTTTGGGTTAGAAGAGTTATGAATGAATTGTATATTAAAAATCCTGATGAAACTAAGGTTAATAAGAAGGATATTGCTAGAATTGCTAAGGAAAAATTTGGCGATTTGGAGGGATTGGCTCAGCAGTATTTGTTTTATTGGAAGAGGGATGCGTAAAAAGAATTGTCAAATGATTGGCAGTTCTTTTTAAGTTTTAACTTCTTCAATTTTTATTATGGTGATATTATATAACTTTTTAAAAATTATGTCAATCAGATCCTTGAAAAATACGACATTTTAATATAAAATACAACTAAAATAATGTTCACAAAAGAACCGGTCCCAAATGAACATGTTTCCAAAAGAACCGGTCCCAAACGAACAAGCAAAGAAAGGAAAAAACATGTACTTAAAAAGACTAGAATTACAAGGATTTAAATCATTTGCAGATAAAACAATACTAGAATTTATGCCAGGAATAACAAGTGTAATAGGGCCAAATGGTTCGGGAAAAAGCAACATAGCAGATGCAATCAGATGGGTACTTGGAGAGCAAAGTATGAAAGAACTTCGTGGTGGAAAATCGATAGATATAATATTTGCAGGAACACAAAATAGAAAATCATTAGGGTTTGCAGAAGCCTCTCTTGTATTTGACAATCAAGATGGCAAACTTCCAATTGAGTATAAAGAAGTAATAGTTACAAGAAAATTATATAGAAGTGGAGAAACAGGATATTACATAAATAAAACACAATGTAGATTAAAAGACATATTAGAATTGTTTATGGATACAGGAATCGGAAAAGATGGGTATTCTATAATTGGTCAAGGAAAAATTGATGAGATATTAAGTAACAAGTCAGAAGATAGAAGAAATGTATTTGAGGAAGCAGCAGGAATTGTAAAGTTTAAAACAAGAAAAGAAGAATCTGAGAAGAAGTTAGAACATACTAAACTAAATGTCTTAAGGATAAATGATATTTTAACAGAAATAGAAGCTAACTTAGAGCCATTAAAGCAACAATCAGATAAGGCAAAAAGATACTTGGATTTGAAAAATGAACTTAAAAGTATAGAAGTTGGTTTATTTTTATATAATATAGAAAAATATAAAAATGATTTGGTAAAAGTTCAAGAAGACATCGAAATTATGCAAAATACTTGCAATTTAGAGGAAGGTAAACTTGAGAAAATAAAGATTCTTAAAGAAGAGCTAAAAGGTCAAATTGATGATTTAACAGAAGAAATAGAAAATACTCAAAACTTAAGGTTTACAAGCCAAAAAGATGTTGAAGCTTTAACTTCCGAGATTAATGTTGCAAAATCTAAAATTGAAAACAACGAGGAAAATATAAAAAGGTTTAAGGAAGAAATTGAGGAAACAAAAGCAAAAATTTCGAAAACAGAAGAAGAGATGAAGTTTAAACTAAGTAAAAAAGAAAGTCTAAAAGAAAATAAAGAAAAATATGAAAAAGAGCTTGAGGAAAAGCAAAGTGAATTAGAAAAAATAAATAAAACTTTATCTGAAAAAGAACTAGAAATCGAAAATGACAAGAGAAAACTTGAGGAAAATACTGATTTAAAATATGAAATAGAGGGAAATATAAATGAACAAAAAGCAAATATTTCAAATATAGAAAAAAGAAAAGTACAACTTCAAAATGATATACAAAGTAGTATATCAGAATTAGATAATACGAGATTTTCTAAGGAAGAAATTGAAAAAGGCTTTTTTGAAATTCAAAAAGAAAAAAATAAGGTATCTAAAGAACTTCAAGATATAATTACGGAAAGAAATAAGGCAGAAGAACAAATAAAGTCAATTGATATAAAGATAAACAATAGTATACAAGAATTAAGTTTCAAAGAATCAAAACACAAATTTTTAGTTGAAACAGAAAAAGAAAAAGATGGATATCAAAGAAGTGTTAAAGCTTTACTATTAGAATGTGAGAAAACGAAAGAACTAGGAAAAGGTGTAAAAGGAGCATTAGCAGAGCTTATTGATGTGCCACAAAACCTAGAAACAGCAATAGAGATGGCATTAGGTGCTAGTATTCAAAATATAGTAACAGAAAATGAACAAGATGCAAAAAGATTGATTGAACATTTAAGAAAAAATAATCTAGGAAGAGCATCATTTTTACCAATTTCAAATATTCAAGGAAAAAGACCTGAAAAAATAAAAGGCAACATTCAAGGTGTTTTAGGTTTAGCATCAGATTTAATAAAATATGACAAAAAATATGAACAAATAATTTTAAATTTATTAGGCAGAACTGTAATTGTAGAAAATATGGATACAGCAATCAAAGTTTCTAAGGAAAATGGACATAATTTTAAAATTGTAACAATAGATGGTGACATTATTAGCCAAACAGGTTCAATGACAGGTGGTTCTGTTAATAAAAAGACTGTTAAAATTTTAGGTAGAAGTAAGGAAATTGAGGACTTAGCAAATCAAATTGAAAATATCAAAAAAATGCAAGAAGATTTGAAAAAGCAAAAAGAAGATATTATAAATTCGAATAAGCAAGTACTTGAAAATGCTGAAAAATTGGAAAATGCACTTCAAACAATTGAGATAAAATACAATGTTGAAAATCAAAAAATAAATACTGTTAAGGAAAATATAGATAGAATATCAAATCATTTAGAAAAACTAAGAAAAGAAAAAGCAGAATTGGAGAATCAAAAAGAAGAATATTTAAAAGTTATTGAGGATAAAAACAAGGAAAAAATACAAATTGATAACGAAAACGAAGAAATAAAGGCAAAAATAAATGAATATTCTAGCTTAAACAAAGATACAGCTAAAAAAGTAGATGATTTGAATTTTGATATAACAAATTTAAAAATATCTGTATCATCATTTAATGAAAGTGAAAGTTCAATTGATGAAATGGCTGAAATGCTTAAAAATGAAATAGAAAATCAAAACAAAAGCATTGAAAATAAAGAAAGTCAAATTGAAAAAATTAATTATGAACAAAAAGAGCTTGAAAATAAAATAAATGAAACAAATTCTAAAATAGCAGAATTAAAGGCAAAGACCTTATCTAGTGATGAAGATATTGAAAAAATGAAAAAAGAAAGACTTTCAGCAAATGAAAAATTGTCTTTAAAAGAAAAAGAAGAGGTTGATGAATTTAAGATAATTGAGGATTTAAAAGGTCAAATTGTAAAAATTGAGGTTAAAAAATCTAAAATAGAGGATGACTTAAATGACACAATTACATCTCTATGGAATGAATATGAGCTTACACCAAATAGTGTTGAAGGCTATGAAAAGCCAGCAAATATTGCAATAACGACAAGAAGGGTAAATAGCTTAAAACAAGATATTAGAGAACTTGGAAGTGTAAATGTAGATTCGATTGAGGAATATAAAAATCAAAAACAAAGATATGATTTTATGTGTGAACAACGTTTAGATTTGGAAAATACAATGGCAAAATTAAGAGATATGATTGGTGAAATAACAGACAATATGAAAGTTAGATTTAAGGAAAAAATGCAAATTATAAATGAAAACTTTGGTCAAACTTTTAAAGAATTATTTGGCGGGGGAGAAGCTAGAATTAAGCTAGAAGATGAGACAAACATTTTGGAATGTGGAATAGATATAGAGGCTCAACCACCAGGAAAGAAGCTTCAAAGTATGGGATTATTATCTGGTGGAGAAAGAGCATTTACCGCAATAGCATTACTTTTTGCAATCTTAAAGATGAACCCAGCACCATTTTGCGTACTTGATGAGATTGAAGCAGCTCTTGATGATGTCAATGTTAATAGATATGCAGAGTTTTTAAAGAAATTTGCAGTTGGTACTCAATTTTTGGTTATTACTCACAGAAAAGGTACAATGGAGGCTGCTGATACTGTTTATGGTGTTACAATGGAGGAGAAAGGAATTTCTAAATTGCTTTCTATGAAGTTAAATAAACAGTAGAGAATTGATTTTAGCTTGTTAAAATTTAGTTAGATTGCTAAGATTAGATTTTAGTATGTATAAATTTGGAAAAGATGGCAAGAATTTTAATATAACAATTTTTAAGGAGAAAGTTTTATGGAAAAATGTAAAATGAAAAATGTTGTTGTATTAAGAAACTTGCCATCTAATTTAATTGAGGAAGCTTTTGTTGTTGTTAAATCTAAAAAGATTGCAAAAAGTTTAGAACGTATTGATGCAAGAAACGAAAAGATAGATGGAAAAAATAAAGATGATGGATATATTGTAAGAGAAGCTGAAAGTGTGCTTGCAAGTTTTGTTAGTTTTATAGAGAGAAAAGAGAGAAAAAAGGTTGATTTAGGACTTAAGAGAAGGTATAATATGCTTAAGATTTATGGAGTATTAGTCACAGTTGCTTTTGTTGTGGCAGTAATTTTATAGTTAAATAAAAAGAAAATGACATAAGTGATGATATAAAAAGCAGATTACAGTTTAATTTTAGAAAAAAGAAAGGAAGAATTTTATGAAAGTTTTAGTTATTTCAGATATCCATGGTTCTGGATATTATGCAGAAAAAATAAAGGAAATAAATGAAAGAGAAAAGCCAGACAAAATTATTTTATTAGGTGATTTGTATTATCACGGACCAAGAAATGATTTAAGTCAAGAATATAATCCGATGAAAGTTGCTGAAATTCTTAATTCGTTGAAAGATAAACTTCTGGTTGTAAGAGGAAATTGCGATGCCGAAGTTGATGAGATGATTTCTGAGTTTGAGTTTAATGACCATATTTTGATGGAGATTAATGGTAAGATGTTTTATTTTACTCATGGTCATAAGTATAATATTGAGAAGATTCCTTATGATGATTTTGATGTTATGATTTATGGACATATTCATCAAGGTTTTATTCAAGAGAAAGAGGGTTTTGTTTTTGCAAATCCTGGTTCAATTTCTCTTCCAAAATGTAATTCTGCTCATAGCTATATTGTGCTTGTTGATAATAAGATTGTATTGAAAGATGTTGATGGTGAAGTATTAAAGGAATATGAAATGAAAAAATAAAAACAAGGGAGCAAATTTACATTTGCTCCCTTGCCTTTTGACTTAGTTAGTCAAAGATTTCGCTGAGATCAATGATCTTGGCGATTTCATCGGAGTGCTCAGCCAGCTGGTTGAAGAGAGTCTTGAGCTTGTTGCTAAGCTCTTTCTTGTTTTCCTCATCAACGATACCGTTGGCTTTTGCAAGCAGTTCGTCGAGCAGGCTAACCAGCTCAGAACGAGTCTTATCACGCATCTGGACAGCATTGATAACTTTCTGAACTTCCTGAACCCATTCAATGATGTCCAGGAACAGATCATAGTTATCATACATTTTGAAGAGGACGGCCAGTTCTTTTAAAGCTTTGTAGACGTCCTTTTCAGTGTCAGCTACGCAAAGAGTGTTCTTTGCATCGGTGATTTCGGAAATCAGCTGTTTGTAGCGTTCTTTCCGGCTCATGTTGTAACTAATCTGATACATAGTTTGCAACTCCTTATTAAATTTTTTGTTAAGGTTTTTGCCTCGAACATTTATTAGTATACCATATTATGTAAAATATGTCAAGGGCATGCAGGATTGATAAGATTAATATAGAATATAAAATTGGATATGAAAATTTAATATAAAAGAATCTTGTGTAATATTGAATTAAGTTTGGAGATACTTATTTAAATACTTTTTATTTTTGTGAATTTTTCATATTTTATTATAATTTCAAAGCAAACTAAAAAATTAAAAAGTTTTTTTATTTTGCCACAAGCTATTTTTGTACCAGAATTACCACTAGGTTGAGTTGTAAAATCATCAGGCATATCATGAATTATTATAATTTTTCCTAGGATATCTTTTATTTTGAATTTATTAAGAAAAATACTCATATAACTATATCCATTATTTTCGAGTAATGGTGGTAAATCACCAGTATGATATGGGTGAGGACAATTTTCAGGATTATAATGACCTTTAGCATTAGCGAATTCATCATTTGAGTTTCCTGTACAAGAAGTTCCGTTCATGAATATGAAATCCAAAGAAATTACCTTTGCAATGATCTTTTGATTGAGGCAATCCATTAATTTTTGCTGTTAAGATTACACCATTTTTTACTTCTTTAAAAGTAATAGTGCCATTAATTTGTGGAAATTTCTTTCCTCATTTTATATTTGCTTTTGCAGTATTAAATAACATATTATTTCACCTCTAAATTTATTATATGAAGAAGATATATATAATATAGTGAGTGTGAAAGTAATGAAAAATTAAATATAGAATGTGAATAATAAAAATACAAATTAAGTATTGTGAAAATAAATATAAATTTGATATTGAGTACCCTACACAAATCGAAAAACAAAACAGTATAAATTTTATACTTGATGCGACTAAAAAAGAGGAAGAGCCATTGATTACAAGGCTAAAAAATCTATTCTTAGGACCGGGAATAAATGTTATATTCTATCAGTCAAAATTACTTGTATTAATGTCACTTGCTATATATTTGTTTGCAATATCTTTAGGATATGTTTCATTTTCAATAAATGATTATATAAGTCCTGAATACATGATAATAATAATGTTTCCTGTTATTAATGTGTCATTTTTTGCACTATCAATGTGGAATGAAGAACAGTCTGCAATAGTAGAACTTAAACGCACATTGAAATACTCACAAAGTTATATTATTACACTTAGAATGTTGTATGTGAGTATATTAGCAATCGTCATCAATGAGGCAATGCTGTTAATTATAACTGATGTTAAATATCAGTTAAAAATAGTCATTATTGCTTTTGCTACGTCATTTATTTTTTCTGTAGTATCACTATGGCTGTATGACAGGTTTAATAATTATTACAATATAGTTTTTTTATGCATAGCAT
>OKRU01001132.1_pt1 | contig 26744 bp, 29 predicted proteins | sample 1601131 | NCBI WGS metagenome assembly OKRU01 (sample SAMEA3541558, study PRJEB24748) | human gut metagenome | biome: human gut; feature: human-associated habitat; material: faeces | place: China | collected 2012
CAACGTAACGAAGGCAGCAACTGTGGAAACCGGCGCAGTGGTACAGGTTCCGATCTTCATCGAAACCGGCGAAAAGATCCAGATCGACACCAGAACCGGCGAATATATGGAACGTGCATAAGAATCGAGCTCGATTCTTGGCATAAATACAGGTACATGGTATCTGTGAAAAAACAGTCTGTTTCAGCAATGGACAAAAGAAAAGAAAGAGGGCGGAGCATATGAATTTGAGTGACAAGATGTCTTATCTGAAGGGCTTAGTAGACGGCATGGAACTGGACTTGACCACAAAAGAAGGCAAAGTTCTGGGTCAGCTGCTGGACGTGCTTCAGGAAACGGTTTTGTATGTAACGGATTTACAGGATCAGGTAGATGAACTGACAGAACTCTGCGAATCTCTGGACGAAGACCTCGGCGACGTGGAAGATGCAGTCTTTGGCGATGAAGAGGATGATGAAGACGAAGCAGACGAGTTTGAAGACGATGACGACGATTATGATGATGACGACGATGATATGTATGAAGCAGTATGTCCGAATTGTCAGAATACGATTGTATTGTCAGATTCTGTTCTGGATGAAGGCACGATGCATTGTCCGTGCTGCAACGAATTGCTGGAATTCGATTACAGCGATTTGACCATGGATGATTTGGAACACAAAGAAGAGGATGCAGAAGATGCAGAATCGGAAACAGAACCAGAAGCATAAATGACATCCATTGGAATCTGCACAGAAAACATGTAAGAAAAAATAAGCTGACAGATTGTTGTCGGCTTATTTTTTTAGAGTGAAATATCACAAAGTTGACAACCGCATCTTTTCCAATGAGGCAGCGATTTGCCCAGTTACTGCTTAAGATATTTTAAAAATTAGAGAAAATTGTACAAAAAATCGTATGGAAAATGGGTTGTATTTTCAAAAATTGCGTGGTATAATAAAATTACGATTATTTTTATGAAAGAGAGGGAAAATTGTGTTTCCAATCATCGAAAAAACCGTGTTGAATCCATCGGTTGTTAAAATCAAGCTGGATGCACCACTGATTGCAAAAAAAGTATTACCGGGGCAGTTTATCATTTTCCGGATTGACGAGTACGGAGAACGTGTTCCGTTGACGGTTGCCGATTATGACCGGGAAGCCGGAACGATTACGCTGATTTTCCAGATTGTCGGTCATACGACCGAACGGCTCGCCGCTCTGAACGCTGGCGATTCCATTCTGGACTTGGTAGGACCTTTGGGTGTGGCAACCGAAATTCCGGAGGGCGTAGAATCTGTTTGTGTTGTTGGCGGCGGCGTTGGATGTGCCATTGCATATCCGCAGGCAAAACAGCTGTTCCACATGGGCAAAAAGGTAGATGTCATTGCCGGTTTCCGGAGCAAGGATATTGTCATTCTGGAAGACGAATTCCGGCAGTGCAGTGACAACCTGTTCCTCTGTACCGATGACGGCACATATGGACAGAAAGGTTTTGTTACCAACGTGTTGCAAGAACAGATTGATGCCGGAAAGAAATATGATATGGTCATTGCGATTGGTCCAATCCCGATGATGAAATTTGTTTCCAAGGTAACCGAACCATATGCAATCCCGACGATCGTTTCCTTGAATCCAATCATGGTAGACGGTACAGGAATGTGCGGCGGATGTCGTGTCACCGTAGATGGTCAGATTCGGTATGCCTGTGTCGATGGTCCGGACTTTGACGGTCATAAGGTAGACTATGACGAATTGATGCGGCGTGGTGGAACGTATCGGGAACAAGAACACGCATGTAGAATGATGAATGCGGAAGTAAAATAAGGAAAGGAGTATCGTTTCCGATTGGAAGCGATGAAAAACGCAATGGCAAAACCAAATATGGCATTGGAAAAAGTGCCGATGCCGGAACGAGATCCAAAAGAACGGGCAACTTGTTTTGAAGAAGTTGCAATGGGATATACGCCAGAAATGGCAATGGAAGAAGCAACTCGCTGTCTGAACTGCAAGGCAAAGCCTTGTGTTGCAGGATGTCCGGTTGGCGTTCGTATCCCAGAATTTATTCAGCAGATGGCAGCTGGAAATTTCTTAGAAGCTTATCAGATTATCACCTCCACCAATAGCCTGCCGGCAGTCTGCGGAAGAGTCTGTCCGCAGGAATCACAGTGTGAGGGCAAGTGTGTCCGTGGCAAGAAGGGTCAGCCGGTCGGAATCGGTCGTCTGGAACGGTTTGCCGCAGACTATGCGAGAGAACACGGAAACTTGCAGGCAAAACCCGTTGCACCAAACGGGCACAAGGTTGCTGTTGTTGGCGGCGGCCCTGCTGGTCTGACCTGTGCTGGCGATTTGGCACGGCTGGGCTATCAGGTAACCATTTTTGAAGCATTTCAGGTTGCTGGCGGTGTTCTGATGTACGGCATTCCGGAATTCCGTCTGCCGAAGAGCATCGTACAGAAAGAAGTAAAAACACTGGAAGAACTGGGCGTTGAAATCCGTCCAAATATGGTAATCGGTAAGATTCTTTCCATTGATGAACTGATGGAAGACGGCTATGAAGCAGTATTTGTTGGTTCTGGTGCAGGTCTGCCACGGTTTATGGGCATTCCGGGCGAATCGCTGGTTGGTGTTTGCTCTGCAAACGAATATCTGACCCGAATCAACCTGATGAAGGGCTATCGGGAAGAATATGATACACCAGTCATAAAGTCTAAGGCAGTTGCCGTTGTCGGTGGCGGAAACGTTGCAATGGATGCTGCAAGAAGTGCATTGCGGATGGGTGCAGAACATGTTTATATTGTTTACCGCCGTTCTGAAGCAGAAATGCCGGCAAGAAAAGAAGAAGTACACCATGCAAAGGAAGAGGGCGTAGAATTCCTGAACCTGAACAATCCGGTAGAAATTCTGGGCGATGAAAAGACTGGCAGAGTCAACGGCATGAAGTGCATCAAGATGGAACTGGGCGAACCGGACGAAAGCGGCAGACGGCGGCCAGTTGCCATTCCGGGCAGTGAATATGTGCTGGATGTAGATACCGTTATCATGTCCATTGGTACTTCTCCGAATCCGCTGATTCGGACAACCACAGCTGGATTGGAAGCCAACAAGCGGGGCTGTCTGATTGTCAACGAAGATACCATGCAGACTACCAAGGATGGTGTATATGCAGGTGGTGACGCAGTGACCGGTGCAGCAACGGTGATTCTGGCAATGGGAGCTGGTAAAAAAGCAGCAGCGTCCATTGACGAATATATCAAAGCGAAGGCGTAAGCCGGAAAGGAACACAGCATGAGAAAAAGAATGGCAAAATACGGATTGGCAGTCAGTGTAGCAGCATTGACAGGAGCTTTGAGCATGATGCCTGCCGCTGCATCCAGCGGTAGCAGCAGTTCCTCCTCTACTGGAAGCGGTGGAATGATTGGCTCTCTGATTATGATGGTATTGCTGTTTGCGGTCATGTATTTTATCCTGATTCGTCCGCAGAAGAAGAAGGAAAAGGAACAGCAGGCGATGCAGCGTGCCGTACGGGTTGGCGATGAAATCGTTACCATCGGCGGCATTGTTGGTCTGGTAACCCGTGTGGAAGACGACACCATTCAGATCGAAACAGGCGGCGACCGTCACAAGATGCGGATCAAGACCTGGGCAATTCAGGAAAACATCACTGTCAAGGAAGACAACGAACGGGCAAAGGCTGCTGCGGCAGAAGAAGCCAAGGCAAAGAAAGAATCCAAGAAAAAGAAGAAGGACGGCGAAGAAGACGGCGTTCTGAAGGACTAAGGATTTTTTTCGTACATGAAAGAAAAAGGCGGCAAATCAGAAATTGGTGAGCCGCTTTTTTCGTCAAAAGGAGGATGCATATGAAGTTTTTGAAAAAGGGATTGGCAGTTTTGTTTGCTTGTACATTTGTTTCTGTACCGCTTTATCATCCTGTGAAAGCAGATGCTGTTAGCATGGATGATATGGGCGATATGAATGAAGACCAGGAAGTTTCTGTTTCGGATGCGGTAGAAATTTTGACGATATATGCAAAAAGTGCTGCCGGACAATCGCCCTCTGTAACAGAGCGGAAAAGATTTGTTGCAGATGTCAATTATGATGACCAAATCACAGTGGAAGATGCAGTTTATGTGTTGACTTATTATGCAAAAACGGCAGCTGGTTTGTCACCATCCTGGGAGAGCCTTGGTATTTCCATGCCCCAGCGTTGTCCAGAAATAGCATCGCACAAGAGGACTTATACAACTAAAACAGAAACCGGAAATTTAGTGAATGTATCGTTTCTTGATATCGATGATGATGGAAAAAAAGAAACTGTTGCGAAATACAAAGTAGAAGCCCATGAATATGAAAGTGATGATTGTTATTTCTATAATGTTTATGAAGAAGATGGTTCGGTAAATACTTATGAGGGACGGTCAGGAAATTCCAGTAAATCAGAACGCATCACACTTGTTTATGATAAGAATATCGGTAAAAAATATCTTGCAAATATTGAACGTTTTTTTAAATATTGGAATGGACAAGGTTTAAGTTTAATTCGTTATGATGGAAAACAGGTGGCATCCTATTATACGCTTAATACAAATAATGGGTATGGGGGGTATTCATACCCAATCCCGGTAGAATTAAACACCAGTACAGAATTTACAATTTCTGGAAACTTAGTGACATTAGAAGAAGCACGGAACTATTTTGAAAATATCGAAATTTTAGATTTGGATGAACGAAATTTGGCTAATTGGTATTATAATTACCTTAAAAATTACAATGAATATATAGAAACCGTATACTTAAAGAATCCGGATAAGTGGGCTTCTTCTTTGGATGGATATAATGCATGGGATTTGATGTTCATAAGCCGAAGTAATTTCATTGCTGGTGTGAATGGAGATTATAATGAAATTGGACAGTGGGCGGAAACTAAATTATATGGTATAAAGTCTCCCATGTTTCCGGGATATATCATTGATTATCCAGGGGAATATCCAGATGTGATTCGCGTTGATTCTGGAGAAATTACAGATTCTACATGGGTAGGAATGTCTTATTCCGAATTGGTTTCTGCGTTGGGAAAGCCAGATGGCTATGGACTTATGCAGATTGATGGCAATTTTCCAAGTGCAAGTTATAATATCGATGGAAGGGGAATTGCTTTTTATTTTTATGATGTTAATGCAGATCGTGAGGGATTAGACGATAGGAAAGATGCAAAGAGATGTTTGGAAGAAAAGAACCCATCTGTAACACATGCAGTGATTTCTAATGGTTTATGGGGTTTTTAACTTTTTAAAACGCAAAAGGCGGCAAATCAGAAATTGGTGAGCCGCCTTTTTGTTTTCGATTTATTTTTTGGGATAGGGATGTTTTTCATCCGTCTGGTTCAGCAGGTAATCAATGCTGGTATGATAGAAGTTTGCCAGCTGGATGAGGATACTGGTGGGAATATCTCGTTTTCCCAGTTCATAATAAGAATATGCAACCTGAGAACAGTGCAGATAATCCGCAAGGTCTTTTTGATACAAATCATGGTCTTCCCGCAAATCTCGGATTCGTTGGTATCGCATCATCCACCTCCATTTTTCTGTTATTATACGACAAAATCTGAGCGGAAATTGACAAATAAAACAATTTGTTTTATAATAAGAGAAAAGGAGGGGATGTTGGTGGAATCGTATGAAAAACCTTATTTTCGATTATTCTGTACAGTTTGCGATGTCATTGAAAATGTAGAATTATTTTTGGAGAATACCGCATTGACAGGGACACAGCAGCAATTTTTGAGAAAGCAGATTGAACAGTTGAAACGAGCCCAACAAATCACAGAAGAAATGGTGATTGTCAAGGACGAGGAGCGTAAAATTTACAGGATTAAGTAGAAACCATCGTTTCCACGCATAATTTCCCACGCTCGTGCATACATATCCATCAGGAATTCTACCGATGAGAGAGGGGCATGATTGCAATGCATCCAAAACGCTGTTCATCCTGTCCGCCACCGCCACCCTGTAAAAAACGCCCTGTCCGGCGAACCTGCTGGCAGTCCCCTATTTGGAGTACGATTCTTGCGGTGCTTGCAGGGCTGGCAGTGGTGTTGCTGTTTTTGCTGTTGTTTTCCCTGTTGATTAGTAATATTGATGCTTCGGAAGAACTGGTTGCCGCAATGGGTTGTGTTTCCCTCTGTGCCGGCAGTTTTACTGCTGGTTTTGTTGCTGCAAAACGCAGACGCTGCAAAGGGTTGCTGATTGGGCTTGCCTGTGGCATCGCCATGTATCTGGTCACGTTTTTAATTGGCTTGCTGTTGCTGCAAAGTTTTGCGGCTGCCGGAACATTTTCCAAGCTGATTTTTATGGTTCTGTGCAGCTGTATTGGTGGCGTGGTCGGCGTGAATACCAAATGCCGTGTGCCACGCTGCTGAAAAAATGGCAGGAAAGTAACCAAAAGAACTTGTGTGCAATTGTGCAATATGTAAAATTTTTTTGCGAATCGGCAAAGGCTATTGAAAACAAAGGGGGATTATGTTATAATAGTTCATATCCCCTTAGGACGTTATCGTCCCAAGGATTTCATGCAGTTTCTAAGGCGAAAAGCAAGTGCAGAACTGTAAGTATGTTTGATAGGGAGGATTTTTGTTATGAAGCACATCAAGACCATCAATAAGGCAAATCTGAAGGAATCTGCTGCTAAGGGCGGCTGCGGTCAGTGTCAGGCTTCTTGCCAGTCTGCCTGCAAGACTTCTTGCACCGTTGCAAACCAGAAGTGCGAACGGTAAGCAAACGATTTTGATTCGTTCGAGATAAATCCGTACACCGGATTCGGTGTACGGATTTTGCCGTACAGGACAAAAAACAGTTGATGCAGCTTTGCTGTATCCAGAAAGAATCTGCAAGAATTGCAAAATAGAAAGAGTGAAATTATGATTCATAAGTATAAATTACATGGCTATAATGTCGTGTTGGATGTCAACAGCGGTGGCGTGCATCTGGTCGATGATTTGACCTATGATATGCTGGACAATGTTGCACCGCCGTTTGCAGAAGTCTGTCCGCCGGAAGTCGTAGAAAAGCTGTCTGCTTTTTATCAGGAAGCCGACATTCTTTCCTGCTATGATGAAGTATTAGAGGCATACAACGAACAGATTCTCTTCTCGGAAGATGATTATGAAAAGTATGCGGATTGTTCCGTTGCTTCTCCGATTAAGGCAATGTGTTTGCATATTGCCCATGACTGCAACCTGCGTTGTGAATATTGTTTTGCTTCTACGGGCGACTTTGGCGAGGGCAGAAAACTGATGCCGCTGGAAACCGGAAAACAGGCAATTGATTTCCTGCTGAAGCATTCTGCAAACCGGAAGAATCTGGAACTGGACTTCTTCGGCGGCGAACCGCTGATGAATTTTGAAGTGGTAAAGCAAGTCGTTGCTTATGCAAGAAGCAAGGAACAGGAATACGGGAAACATTTCCGATTCACCATTACCACAAACGGTATGCTGCTGAACGATGACAACATTGATTTCATCAACAAGGAAATGTCCAATGTTGTACTCTCTATTGACGGCAGAAAGGCAGTCAATGACCGGATGCGGAAGCGAGTAGACGGCAAGGGCAGCTATGATATTATCCTGCCAAAGTATCAGCGTCTGGTTGCACAGCGTGGTGATAAGGAATACTATGTGCGTGGTACTTATACCAAGTACAATCTGGACTTCTCTAACGATGTATTTGACCTGCTGGAACATGGATTTGACCAGATTTCTGTAGAACCGGTTATGGCAGATGAAAATGACCCATATGCAATTACAGAAGCAGACCTGCCAGCAATCTTCAAGGAATACGAAGTATTGATGAATAAGATTCTGGACTACGAAAAGACCGGAAAGAAGTTCAATTTCTTCCACTTCATGTTGGATTTGGATCAAGGTCCTTGTGCCATCAAGCGTCTGCGTGGCTGCGGTTGCGGCAATGAATATGTTGCAATTACACCGGACGGTGACATTTATCCGTGCCATCAGTTTGTTGGAATGGAAGAATGGAAGATGGGCAACCTTGAAGAGGGAACATTCGACCAAGCAAAGAAAGCAGACTTTGCAAAGGCACATATTTACACCAAGCCAGATTGTCGGGAATGCTGGGCAAGATTCTATTGCAGCGGTGGCTGCAATGCCAACAACTACCAGTATGCCGGCGATATTCGGAAGGCACATAAGCTCTCTTGCGAAATCGAAAAGAAGCGGCTGGAATGTGCAATTGTCATGAAGGCAATCCGGATGGAACAGGCAGAACAGGCAGCGACAGAATCCAATTCTTAACAAGAAAATGATAGCAGGATACAGAGGGCAGCAGTAAAATGTTGTCCTCTTTGTCTATTTTCAATAAAAAATTGTTGAAAATTTGATTCATATTCACTATATTCAATACCTTGACACACAAAGGGGTAATATGGTATACTATAAATAGAAATCCAATTGATTTCTATAAAAAATAAAAAGGAGAAAGGATGATTTTTATGAAAAAGAAGGGTTTTGTTGCAGCTGCAATGGCTGCGGTTTTAGCAAGCAGTATGCTTTCCGTTCCAGCGTCTGCTTGGAGCAAGGATGATATCATTGCGGGTGATGAACATACGCTTATCGTGTCTTATCATTGGAGCGATATTGATCGGTTGACCATTGGTGATACACAAGATGGAACGCACTTTATTACCAGTCACAATTTAAACTGTATTGCGATTGTGATGGAAGATGAAAATACTGTTCCAGATATGACAACGATTTCTTCTGATTTGACCGCTGTGCCTGCGGAAAGCTATCAGTTTGATGGACTTTATGAATATTGGAATAATCAAATTGCAACGTTGTTCTCACCATTACTGAACTTGAAAACAACTTATTTTGTTTCTGCTTCTGAGCAGGATGCAGAAAAGTTTTATCAGTTGTCGGGTGTGGAAGCGGTCTATGAAATTCATTCAGAAGCAGAGCATGAAACATGGATTGGAGATGGAACAAGTGTTTCCATCAATGTTTCTGTGAAAGTTCCAAAGGGAACAGATTTTGGCGTAGAACAGTGTGCGGATTTACCCTATACGGTTTCTTCTGTTACAGAAATTGAGAATACAGATGATGCAATGGATGCATACAAACTGGTTGTAGAAGTTCCGGATGGAGAAATCTATAAAGCAGCATTGGATATGATTAGAACGCTGTTAGAAGAAGATATTGTGCCGGATGCATCTGTAAGTTATCTAACAACATCGCTGGCATTAGTAGGAAATCCGGTTTTGAAAGAAGTTCCAAACCACTACCTTGCTGCCAACAGTGATTTAGACGGAGATGGAACAGTAGACGTACAGGATGCCGTAGAACTCCTGACCTATTATGCGAGAAAGGCAGCGAATCTTCCAGCAAGCTTCTCTCACCTCGATGATCAGGAAGCAGCGTTGCAGCTGGCGGATGTCAATCAGGATGGAACTGTAGATGCTGCTGATGCAGTGGAAATCTTGACATATTATGCAAGAAAAGCAGTTGGCACGCTGTAATAGCATCGTTTCAGAAATAGAAAAATCGTGCACGGGATTCGGTTCAGAGTTCCGTGCATTTTTGTGCTATTTCCGAAATTAGACAGTTGCATTTTTTGAGAAATGGTGTTATAATATCATTGTATGTCAACACCGATGCAGAACGGAAAAAAGGAGTCATTCCATGAAAAGAATCACATTGATTACCGGACATTATGGTTCGGGAAAAACCAATTTTGCGGTTAATTTGGCACTGCGGCAGGCTGCGGAAGGGAAAAAGGTGACAGTCGTCGATTTGGATATTGTCAACCCTTATTTTCGGACAGCAGATTTTGCGGAACTGTTTGAACAGAACGGCATTCATCTGGAGAAAACGCTCTATGCCAATACCAGTCTGGATATTCCGGCGATTTCCTTTGACCTTTCCCGGTTGGCATATGAGGAAGAATGCCTGATTATTGACGTGGGCGGCGATGATGCCGGTGCAACGGCACTGGGTCGATACGCCGAAATGCTGCGTTCCTATCAGGCGGAATTGGACATGTGGTATGTGGTGAACCGCTACCGCTACCTGACCGCTCAGCCGCAGGAGGCTTTGACGCTGCTCTATGAAGTGCAGCAGGCAGCCCGCTTGCAGCCGACTGGTATTGTCAACAATTCCAACCTCGGCAGCGAAACCACAGCGGAATTGATTTTAGAGGCTGTTCCCTATGCAAAAACCATTGCAGAAGCAGCCGGTCTACCGCTGATTTGTACCACTTATCGGGAAGATTTGCCCGTACAGGTGGAAAACGGTTTTCCGGTACAAGTCTATGTCAAGCCCGTCTGGGAGCAGGATGCTGCATTCTAAATCCTACTGACGGACGATTCGGCGGAAGGAGGGAAAGAGCAATGGAAAAAATGAAAGTGCGGTTTGACCGCTGTAAGGGCTGCGGACTGTGTGTCAGTGTCTGTCCAAAGAAGCTGGTAAAACTGCAAACAGAAAAGCGGAACGAAAAAGGCTACTTCACTGCGGTCTGCACCGATCAGGATGCGTGTATCAGCTGTGCAATGTGTGCAATGATGTGTCCGGACTGTGCAATCCAGATTGAAAAATAGAAAGAAGGCGTAACAACGTGGAAAGAAGTCTTATGAAAGGCAACGAAGCACTTGCAGAAGCTGCGATTCGGGCAGGTTGTAAATGTTTCTTTGGGTATCCGATTACGCCGCAGACAGAACTTTCTGCTTATATGGCAAAGAAGATGCAGAAAGCAGGCGGTGTATTTTTACAGGCAGAATCTGAAATTGCTGCCATCAACATGGTTTTGGGGGCAACCTCAACTGGCGTACGAGCAATGACCTCTTCTTCTTCTCCGGGGATTTCCCTGAAGGCAGAGGGCATTTCCTATATGGCAGGTTCTGACCTGCCGGGCGTTATTATCAATGTGCAGCGTGGTGGTCCGGGTCTGGGTTCGATTCAGCCGGCACAGTCTGACTATTATCAGGCAACCCATGCAATGGGACATGGCGACTTCCATATTTTCGTATTTGCACCATCTTCTGTACAGGAAATGGTCGATATGGTTACATTGGCATTTGATAAAGCCGATGAATACCGGATGCCAGCAATGATTCTGGCAGATGGTCTGCTGGGACAGATGATGGAACCAGTAACCTTCCCAGAACCGCTGGAAACGCTGCCGGACAAGTCCGACTGGGCAACCAATGGACACCAGAACAAGCGTGCACACCACATCATTAACTCCCTGTACCTCGACCCGGCAGAACTGGAAGCAAAGGTCAAGGAACGGTTTAAGCGGTATGCAATTGTAGAAGAAAAGGAAACCCGTGCAGAATCCTATCTGTGCGATGATGCAGAAATTGTAGTAACCGCCTATGGTGCTTCTGCAAGAGTTGCAAAGTCTGCGGTGAATACAGCAAGAAAAGCTGGCATTAAGGCTGGTCTGTTCCGTCCGATTACCCTGTGGCCATTCCCGAAGAAGGAATTGCAGGCAGCAACAAAGTCTGCAACCCACATTCTTGATGTAGAAATGTCAATGGGTCAGATGGTAGATGATGTACGGTTGGCAACAGAATGCCGCATTCCGGTTTCGTTCTTTGGCAGAACCGGCGGTGTCATTCCGACACCAGGCGAAGTTCTGGCTGAATTGAAAAAGCTTGCAGGAGGTGCAGAATAATGGCAGTGGTATTTGAACGGCCGAAAGCATTGCTGGACGTGCCGATGCATTTCTGCCCGGGCTGTGGGCACGGGATTGTGCATCGTCTGGTTTGCGAAGTATTGGATGAAATGGGCATTGAGGGAAACACCATCGGGGTTGTACCGGTTGGATGTTCTGTTATGTCCTATGATTATTTTGGATGTGATGTCATCGAAGCACCGCACGGCAGAGCTCCGGCAGTTGCAACCGGTGTGAAGCGTTCCAATCCGGACAAGATGGTCTTTACTTATCAGGGCGACGGCGACCTTGCCGCAATTGGTACAGCGGAAACCGTACACAGCGGAACACGTGGGGAAAATCTGGTTATTATCTTTATCAATAACACGACTTATGGTATGACGGGTGGTCAGATGGCACCGACTACCATGCCGGGACAGGTTACTCAGACAACCCCATACGGTAGAGATCCGAAGTATGCTGGTTACCCAATTCGGGTTTGTGAAATGATGTCCACTTTGACGGGTGTTGCATTGGCACAGCGTGTTGCAGTCGACAGCGTTCCGCATATTCGGGAGGCTAAGAAGGCAATCCGCAAGGCATTTGAAAACGAAAAGGCAGAAAAGGGACTTTCGATTATCGAAGTTCTGTCCACTTGCCCGACCAACTGGGGCATGGCACCGCAGGAGGCAATGCAGTTCGTCAAGGATAAGATGAGCCATTATTATCCGCTGGGCGTATATAAAGATGGTGCAGCAGGGGAGGATGAACAGGCATGACAACCGAATTTATTTTAGCTGGTTTTGGTGGACAGGGCATTTTGTTCGCCGGAAAAATTCTGGCATACTGCGGACTGATGGCAGGAAAAGAACTGTCGTGGCTGCCGTCCTATGGCCCAGAAATGCGTGGCGGTACGGCAAATTGTTCCGTCTGTATTTCCGATGAACCGATTGGTTCGCCGCTGGTAACTGCTCCGAATTGTCTGATTGCCATGAATGGCCCGTCCTATACCAAGTTTGTCCATGCAGTGCAGCCGAACGGCTTGATTCTGCTGGATAACTCTGTAGTAGAAGAAGAAGCCGTACGGGATGACGTGAAAACGATTTCCCTGCCGGCAACCGATATGGCAACCGAAAACGGTCTGAATGGTTCTGCAAATATGATTCTGCTGGGCAGAATGCTGGCAGAAACCAAGCTGTTTGATTTGGATACCGTACAAAAGGCAATGGAAAAGTGCATTCCGCCGAAGCGTGCACATTTGATTGAAGCAAATATGAAAGCGGTTCGGATTGGTGCAGAAAGCAAGTAAGCACTTTCTGAGATGCAAAGATAATAAAAGGCTGTCGTATGATGATTGCATACGGCAGCCTTTTTGTATTGATTTTATTATCCTTCTCCCTGCGATTGCAGCACCCACGGCAAAAATTTTGCTTTCCTAGTAAAAATCCATGTTTGCGAATAGACCATATTGTCTTGCATATCGAATACCGTGCGACTAGCAGTTTCGTCCGTTAGAAAGGTGCAGGAAATCACGATGAAATTTTCCCGTTTACAGCCGTAGTTGTTGCATTCCCATTCCGTCTGGCAGAGGGATTCCTCATAAGAAAATGTTTGAGCAGTTGCATGGATTTGTGGAGAGAGCGGATGCCAGATGGTGAAATCTGCGGCTGTTTGTTGAATCGCAGCCCGAATTTCCCATTGTTGAAACACATCAGAATCAGAAATGGTAATGACACTATTTTTTTCGATTTGAGAAATAGAAAGGAAACGGGCAGAACATCCAATCAGAATGATTCCGCCGACCAGTGCCCATTTTTTCCAGTGTTTCCACTTCATCCGCAGAGTTCCAGAATCGCAGCTGCCATCATCCGAACATCTTTCATCAGGTGTTCAATCGGAACAAATTCATCATCACCATGCATGTGATAGTCCCAGTTCGGGAACTCTGCCCCGAATGCAACACCGCCCGGAATATCATGCACATAAGTACCGCCACCAATGGCAATGCATTCGCCCTTTTCTCCGGTTTCTTCTTCATAGATGCGGAGCAGGGTCTGCACAAACGGGCTTTCCTTTGGAACAACGTGAGGGTCATTTTGAATGATAACTTTGCAGGAACAGCCTGCTTCCTGTAAGCGTTTCTGTACCTGCTGGAAGATGGCTTCTTTGGTGGTGCAGATTGGGTAACGAATATCTATCATACCGACCCATTTGTCGCCCTGAATCTCCAGTTGGCTGCAAATGCAGGTCAATGCACCAGATTCCGCATCTTCGCAGGCAATGCCTAAATTGCTGCCGTCTGTGCAACCGTGCGGGAAACAAGCAGACAGTGCCTTGCACATCGGGAAATCTGGCAGTTTAGCAAGCAGTTCCAGCAGTCCTGTAATGGCATTGTTTCCGGTTTCGGGGGTTGAAGCGTGAGCAGCTTGCCCGTTCCAAGTCAGTTTTACAAAATCGCTGTTGGCGATGATGTTGCAGTTCTCCGGTAGCAACTTATGATATAAGGCAGGCAGAACACAAACAGCCTGTGCCGGAACAGCATTGGGAGCAGTGCCAGCTTTCAGCAGTAAAATAGAGTCTTTCGTGGCTGGTGCTTCAAATTGGATTCGCATCATGCCTTTTTCAATGGAAATTAGCGGATAGCTGCCGTCTGGCGTAAAGACCAGCGGCGGCATCGTATCCTTTTTGTTATAGTATTCTAAATCTGTAGAGCCGTTTTCTTCGTTGCAGCCGAGCAGCAGCCGAACCGGCTTTTTCAACTGGATTCCAGCGTCTGCAATTGCCTTGATTGCATAGAGTGCCGCAACCGCAGGACCTTTGTCGTCAATTGCACCTCTTCCATAAATGCAGTCGTTCTGTATGGTGGCAGTAAATGGCGGTGTATGCCAGTTTTCTTCCATGACAGGAACAACATCCAGATGGGCTAAAATACCTAGATACGGGGCAGTGTCCGTGCTGGTATCAGCAACGCCAACATGATAGTCAAAATTGGTTGTGTGCAGCCCGAATGATTCCGCAGTTTGCAGCATAAAGTCCAGTGCTTTGGCACAATTTGTGCCATAAGGTGTTCCGTTTTCTGGTTCAGCTGTGGCAACACTGGGAATACCGATCAGCGTTTGCAGGGTATCCAGCATGGCGGATTTGTTTTCTTCTATTTTTTGTTTTACAAGTTTTGGTAACATCGAACCATTCCTTTCCGATGGGTTAAGGGCAACTTTTAAAGCTGCCCCGTTTTTACTTCATTTTGCAGCGGTTTTCCATCAAAGAAATCTGCTAGATTTTGCAGGGTAACTTCTGCAATGTTTTTCAGTGCCTCATTGGTCAAAAATGCCTGATACGAAGTCAACAGTACATTTGGCATAGACAGCAGCAACAATCATACTTGGTCACGGTGGATATTCTCAAAGAAGAATACAACTTTTAAAGCTGCCCCGTTTTCACTTCATTTTGCAGCGGTTTTCCATCAAAGAAGTCTGCTAAATTTTGCAGGGTAACTTCAGCAATGTTTTTCAGTGCCTCGTTGGTCAAAAATGCCTGATGCGAAGTCAACAGTACATTTGGCATAGACAGCAGCAACGATAATACTTGGTCACGGTGGATATTCTCAGAGAAATCCTCGAAGAAAAAGGCGGTTTCTTCCTCGTAAACATCCAGCCCAGCCGCCGCAATTTTTCCGCTTTGCAGGGCAGAAAGCAAGGCTTCACTTTCAATCAGCATCCCTCTGGACGTATTCAGCAGAACAACGCCGTCCTTCATGTCCGCAATGGTGTCTTTGTTGATGAGGTGCTTGGATTGTTCCGTCAGCGGGCAGTGTAACGAGAGAATATCGCTCTGCTGGAACAGCGTATGCAGGTCTACATAGTGAATAGAGGGGTCGTTTGCTGGGTAGGGGTCATATGCCAGCACTTCCATCCCGAAGCCCTTGCAGATATTCATGAAAATCTGCCCGATTCGCCCCGTTCCGATGACACCGACTGTTTTTCCATGCAAATCGAATCCGGTTAAACCGTTCAGTGTAAAGTTAAAATCTCGAGTGCGATTGTATGCCTTGTGAATTTTGCGGTTCAGGCAGAGCAGCAGCCCCATGGTGTGTTCTGCAACTGCATACGGAGAATAGCCCGGCACACGCAAAATTGGCATCTTTCCGTGAGCAGCGTTGCGGTCAACATTGTTATATCCAGCACAACGCAACGCAATCACCTTGACTCCGAACCGATAGAGGTCTTCGATGACAGGGGCACTCAGATTGTCGTTTACGAATGGAATCACAGCACTGCATCCCTGTGCAAGAGAAACGCTGTCGGGGGTGAGTTTGTGTTCAAAGTAGCGGATGCGGAAGCGATGGTTGAGCTGGTCGAACCAAGTGCGGTCGTAAGGTTTGGTATCAAAAAAAGCAATCTGTTCCATGTGGAAACCTCCTATTTTATGATAGTTTATCGTTTGCAGAAGCAGTGGAATTTATACTTGCAAGTGCAGTTTCGGCAATACTTTCACCCGATAAAATTCCATGCCAGTTACCAGAGAGAAATCATAACTCAGGAACATGACATTCAAGCAACCAGCTAAAATATATGCTCCATATTTTCCGAACTCGTCCAGATTCTCCAGAAATTCCGCCATTCCGAACAGGAAAATGACCAGCCCGAAATAACAGCCAATACAGAGATTAAAAATTAACAGCTTTATCAGAATCCGGAGAATACCCGGACGAATCCGGCTGAGGTAAGGGCGAAGCAAGGGATAATGCCCGAAAAAGAGAATAAAAATCAGGCTTGCATCTTTATTCGGCGTGATAAACAGCGAGAGCACACCGACTGCCAGATACATGATAAACGCCCAGTAAGGGGATGTTGTTTCCGCCATAATCAGGATGAGCAGGCTGCACAACATCGGCATAATGAGATAAAACATCGGCAGAACGCCGGTAATAAACAGAAACAGCAGACAGAACGAAGCGAGCGTTCCGCCGAGGGCAATGCGGTAGGGAAGTGGTTGTTGACGCATACGGAAACCTCCTAGAAAACGTGCAAAATTGTGCAGAATGCAAAAAAATGAAGCTTGTACTTGTAACAATATTATAACAGTTTCCGTGGATTCTGTCAACGGTGTGGGCAGAGAAAAACGGTCTGCTGAAGGACTCGGCAGACCGTTTATTGGGGAAATACTGGCGGAGATTAAAGGGCAAGCAATGCCCGTTTTAGCAGCATCAAATCCAGTACGTTGATGCTGCCCTCACCGTTGTAGTCGGCAAGCTGGGCTTGGTCAGCGGTGAGGGTGGTTTGACGGAGAAGCGATTGCTGGAGAGGGATGAGGTCAGTGAGGGAGAGCGTACCGTCTTGGTTGAGGTCGCCGGGGATTTTAATGGTATAATTTTCTATTTTTAAAATTTGAAATGCTTGTGCAGCAGTATCGTTTTTTGTATACATTTGTACATTTGTGCCTTCGTCAGTTTTTCCACCATCAATATCCATCACACACTCTGTATATTTAGATTTTAGAAAATATGAGTCAGATTGTTCGAATAGATCCCAGCTTTGACATTCATTGTTGCAATCTTGATAAGTATAAACATTTGCTTTAGGTTCTGTTGTTTCAGTAGAATCTAAAGCAAGCTTGTTTTTGCAGTTGGTAATTTTGTAACTGCCATCCTCTTTTCGAGTAAATTTCCAAACTTGTTCTGGACTTCCAAAACGAGAGATTTTGCTTTTTACATCTACATTATTGTTAGATTCTGCTGTTAAATATTTTTGTACTTTTAGGTTCATATTTACACTCATAGTAATCCTCCTTTTTTTATCCAAAAAATACAACGAATGATGGTTTTACAAGAATAAAGTACCATATTTGTTGTAAAAAATCAAGCCTGCGTCCGCATTTGTGGTATAATTTCGGAAACTATCATAAAAAGGAGTTTTCCAAATTATGCAACATTACCAAAGAATTCGAGATTTACGGGAAGACAGCGACCTCACACAAGAGGCACTCTGTAAAAAGCTGTATATGCATAAAACGACCTACACGAATTATGAACAGGGCAAGCATACCGTTCCGCTGGATTTTGCGGTACAGCTGGCAGATTTCTATCAGGTGAGCATTGATTATATCGCCGGAAGAACCAACTTTCCGCAGGGAATGCCAGTTGTTACGGAAGAAACCGACTGCCCGAAATACTTCTCCGACCTCACCGAACGCAACAAGGGCAGAGTAGAACAGTTTGTGGAACAGCTCTATGAACAGCAGCAAACCGAATTTCAGCAAAAAGAAGCCAAATAACCTGTCGAAAACGCCCTTGACAGAACAAAAAAAGTTCGTTATACTGAATAGCAAAGGAAGAAACAGGAGGTTTTTATTTTGCAGACTACGCAATTACTGACAACCACTTTTGAAATGACTTCGCCACTGACAGAAACCCAGACAGCCCCTTTGGAAAATGTTGTGGAAAGCATGGGCGAAGAAGTTCATCACGCATCCCGGGTGTTGAATGCCGTCCTAACGCCCATTAAAAACGCCATTCCATCCCTGATTATGGCAATTATTTTTGCCTTTATTGGTTATGCATTGATTAAATATCTGCTGCGGCTTGTTTCCCACGGCTTGAAGCGTTCGAACCTTGACCGCATTGCAGTGGGATTCATTCGTTCTGTGATTCAGATTATTTTATATGCAATTTTAGCAGTCATCGTGCTTTCTATTTTAGATGTACCAATGGATTCGATTGTGGCAGTGATTGCCTCCGCCGGAGTTGCCGTTGCACTGGCGTTGAAAGATAGCCTTTCCAATCTTGCAGGTGGTTTTATCTTGCTATTTTCGAAACCTGTAAAGCAGGGCGATACGGTTCAGATTGATGGCACTACCGGAAAAGTGGAACAGATTGACATTCTTTATACAAAAATCGTTACAGCAGATAATACGGTTGCTTTTATTCCAAACGGAAAAGTAACTGCTGCAAAAATTATCAATTATACCGAGAAAGAAACACGGCGAGTAGAACTCAATTTGGGAATTTCGTATGAATCAGATTTGGAAACTGCTCGGAAAATCATTCTTGAAACGGTTGCGAAACATCCATTGATTTTGAAAGATCCAGTTCCAGATGTGGTTGTGAAGAATCAGGGTTCCGATGCAATCGAATTGCTGCTGCGTGTCTGGTGTAATAGTACGGATTATTGGACAGTGTATTATGATCTGATGGAACAGACCAAGCAGGCACTGGATGCAAACGGCATTGAAATTCCCTATCACAAGGTGGATGTGCACGTGTTGGAGTCGACAGACGAAGCATAATTGTAAAGAATATGTGAATTATAGAAAAAGTGCTTGACAAATTCCCCTCTGCACCCTATAATATAAGTATCCTTTCTTAAAATTTTTTTCATAAAAATCCCCTTACTAAAACACCCATCTGTGCAAACGGATGGGTGTTTTACTTTTCTTCGATTCTATTGCTTTTTGCTCGCTTTTTCTTTGAAATTCTACGAAATTCTGTGAAATATCACAAAAATGCAAAGAAATTCATTCCCATCTTGCAAAAACGGAACGGATATGGTATAATGAAAGACAATACATAGTGGGGAATTCTGTGAGACTGCTGTGTATCGGTTTTGTTTTGAGCGATCAAAGATCATTCTGTGTTAGGAGGATATGAAAAGTGGATTTCGTGAAAAAGGGAAAAAAAGTAACCGTTGTTGGTGCTGGTAATGTTGGTGCTTCCATCGCATTTACCCTTGCAATTAAGGGACTTTGCTCCGAATTGCTGCTGGTAGATATCAATAAGCCAAAGGCAAAGGGTGAAGCAATGGATATTATGCAGGGTACTGCATTTTGTCCGGCAGTTGACGTGCGGGACGGCGATTATGCAGATGCAGTCAATTCCGATCTGGTTGTCATCACCGTTGGTATTGCAAGAAAGCCAGGTCAGACTAGAATTGACCTGTGCAAGACCAATGCAAAGATTATGGCATCTGTTATGCCGGAAATTACAAAGTATGCACCGAATGCTTGCTACATCATTGTAAGCAATCCGGTTGACGTTTTGACTTATGAAGCCATTCAGGTTTCCGGTCTGAATCCGAAGCACGTATTCGGTTCTGGTACGGTTCTGGACTCTTCTCGTCTGCGGACATGTCTGGCAGATCACGCAAACTTGAACATCAAGAATATTCATGCTTATGTATTTGGAGAACACGGCGATTCTTCTATGATTCCGTGGTCGCTGTCTTCTATCGATGGTATGAAGTTCGATGATTACTGTGCACACATCGACAATCTGGGCGATAAGGATGCAATCGAACAGGAAGTTCGTGCTGGTGGTGCAGAAGTTATCAAGTGCAAGGGTGCAACCTATTATGCGATCGCACTGTCTGTCAGCCAGATTGCAGAAGCAATCCTGCGGGATACCAAGATGATTTTGACTGTTTCCACATTGCAGGACGGCAGCCGTTACGGCGTTAAGGATGTTTGCCTGAGCCTGCCTTGCGTGGTTGGTGCAAACGGAATTGAACGGGAAATCACACCGCCGCTGCTGCCGGAAGAAGAAGAAGCTGTTCGCAAGAGTGCAGCTGCTCTCCGGGAAGTAATTGACGCAATGAAAGCAGAATAATCAACGCTGTTCTTCATACGCTAATTGCAGTGGGTGAAACCGCAACAATTTGAAAAGAGTGAATACGGGCAGCGGCAATTTTGCTGCTGCCCGTATTTTGTGCGATGGCGAAAACCGGTTATTTCCGGAATCAAATGTAATTTGTAAAACGAAGGGAAGTTTTCAAAATGGATTACGCAAAAGAATCTTTGAAGCTGCATTACGACTGGCAGGGCAAGTTTGAAATTGCACTGCGTGCACCGCTGGAAACCTCAGACGATTTGTCTTTGGCATATACCCCAGGTGTTGCACAGCCTTGTCTGGAAATCCAGAAGGATGTTGACCTGAGCTATAAGCTGACCAGAAGAGGTAACCTCGTTGCTGTTGTGACCGATGGTACTGCTGTTCTGGGTCTGGGTGACATTGGACCGGAAGCAGGTATGCCGGTTATGGAAGGTAAGTGTGCCCTGTTCAAGAAGTTCGGTAATGTAGATGCGATTCCGCTGTGCATTCGCTCCAAGGATGTAGACGACATTGTGAATACCGTTCGTCTGCTCGCTGGCAGCTTCGGCGGCATCAACCTCGAAGATATTTCTGCACCTCGTTGCTTTGAAATTGAAGAAAAGCTGAAGGAATGCTGCGATATTCCGATTTTCCACGATGACCAGCATGGTACTGCCGTTGTAACACTGGCAGCCATGATGAACGCTCTGAAGCTGACTGGCAAGAACCTGAAGGATGTCAAGGTTGTCACCAGCGGTGCTGGTGCAGCAGGGATTGCGATTATCCGCCTGTTGATTGCAATGGGTCTGGATCCGCATCATGTGATTCTCTGCGACCGGAAGGGTGCAATCTATGAAGGCAGAGAAGGTCTGAACAAGGAAAAGGAACAGATGGCAAAGATTACAAATAGTGGTCATAAGGCTGGTTCTTTGGTAGATGTTCTGGTTGGTGCAGATGTTTTCATCGGCGTTTCTGCTCCGAACTGCGTAACACCGGAAATGGTAAAGAGCATGGCTGAAAAGCCGATTCTGTTCCCGATGGCAAATCCGACACCGGAAATCATGCCGGAAGAAGCACTGGCAGCTGGTGCATATTGCGTTGGTACTGGTAGAAGTGACTTCCCGAACCAGATCAACAATGTTCTGGCATTCCCGGGCATCTTCCGTGGTGCACTGGATGTACACGCAAAGGAAATCAACGATGCTATGAAGATTGCTGCTGCAAAGGCAATTGCATCCTTCGTAACAGATGAAAAGCTTTGTCCGGAATATATCATTCCGAGTGCATTGGAAAAGGGTGTTGCAGAAGCAGTTGCAGCTGCGGTTGCACAGGCTGCAAAAGACACCGGCGTTGCAAGAATCTAACGGAATCATAGAAACTACGAGGGGGGAAAGACGGCATCCGTTGTCTTTCCCCTTTTTGTAAATGGGCATGAAGATGAAACGAAAACAACTTTGGAAACCGTTGCTGGGTTTGGCGATGATGGGAACGGCAGTGGTTGTTTTAGCCGTGCAGAGCTTCGCTGAACAGGACACCATCCCGGCGATTACATGGGTTACAACTGCTTCGGAAGAGTCAGCAGAATCCGCACTACAAACCGAACCACTGGAAACAGAAGCGGATTCTGTAACTGCAAATCGACAGCCTGTTTTTGACTGGAACAAGCCTACAAAAGCAGAAACCACTACAAAATCAGCAGGTTCTACAACTGCTCCAGTAAGACAAACAGAACCAGCACAGCCAGATGCAGCGGAATTGGCGTTCCCAGAAGAAGCTGAGCCGGAGATTTCTTATCCATTGGATTTGAATGCGGCAACAGCGGAAGAACTGGAAACGCTGCCGGGTGTTGGTGCAATTTTAGCGGAGCGGATTGTTTCTTATCGGGAGGCAGTCGGCGGATTTCAGACATTGGAAGAATTACAGCAAGTCAATGGAATCGGAAGTGGAATCTATTCCCAAATTGCCCCATACCTATTTATAATAGGGGAACTGCAAACGATTTCACCCGAACCGGATGCAGAGCCATCAGAATCATCAGAACCGACAATTCCAGAAGAGGAAACGGCATCGGATTCAGAATCCATTCCACATCTGGACATCAACACCGCCACGGCAGAGGATTTTCAAAAGCTGCCGAACGTCACACCGGAACAGGCAGAAGCCATTGTTCGGCTGCGGACACAGATTCAGTATTTTCAGAATATTTATGAACTGCTCTACGCAGACGGCATGACAGACCGGCTTTTTCTTTCGATTCGGGACTATTTGTATGTAAGTTTTGCTTAAAATGGGAGGATTCTCAAAAACCTGCACAAATATGATTTAACCGTTTTGTAACCTTTTCTGAAAACGACCCTATTTTTTTATGGAACTCATACAAAAAAGTGGACATTTATTTGTTTGAAATCCCTAAAAAAAATGAAAGAATGGTTTTTATCATTGACAATCCCCGAAAATTGTTGTATATTTAGTGTATCAAAAGGGGCTTTTATGCACGCCTTGCCATGGGGGACAGGCGGTAAATGACCCTTGCTGCTTATCTTGTTCTGGTTGTTCGGAACAAGGTAATATATTTAAGGAGGAAATTTCCAATGAACAAATTAACAAGAACTTTGGCATTGTTGGCTGCTCTGGCTATGACTGCAACTGCATTCGTAGGCTGCGGCGACGACAAGAATTCTTCTTCCAGCTCTTCTGAAGCTGCTACTACTGTAGCTGAAGAGTCCAGCGAAGAAACATCTGCTGCTGAAGAATCCAGCGAAGAAACATCTGCTGAAGAATCCAGCGAAGAATCTTCTGACAGCGATGCAACTGCAAGCACGGAACTGGGTGCAGTTTCTATGCCGGATACCGGTGATGCACTGACCGTTCTGTGCTGGACTGACACTGACCTGAACGCTATGATCCCGGTTGTTGAAAAGGCATATCCGGATATGGCTGGCAAGATCAAGTATCAGAACGTAGGTTCTGCTGGTCAAGAAGCTATGGAACAGTATCTGACATACTTCTCTTCTGGTTCTGACGTTGACCTGTACATCTGCGATGCAGACTGGGTTCTGTCTTATGAAAACAACGATGACAACTCTGCTCCGCTGGAAAGCGTTGGTATCACTGCTGATATGTACAGCGATGCTTACAGCTACACCGTAGCAATGGGTACCGATCAGAACGGCGTTCTGAAGGGTGCTTCTTGGCAGGCAGCAGCAGGTGGTTACTGCTACAGAACCGACCTGGCTGAACAGTACCTGGGTGTAAAAACTCCGGAAGAAATGCAGGCTAAGGTAGCTGACTGGGATACATTCTGGGCAACTGCTAAGGAAGTATACGATGCATCTGGCAACAAGACTGCTATGGCTGATACCCTGGGCGGCGTTTGGAGAGCTTACTCCGCTGGTAACAGAAGCACTGCATGGGTTCAGGATGGTAAGATCACTGCTGACAACGCAAAGGCTTGCCTGGGCGACTTCATCAACATGGCTAAGACCAACTATGATGCTGGTTACATCGGCACTGTAGATCAGTGGACAGATGACTGGTATGCAATTGGTCAGTCTGATGGTGCAATGGCTGACGCTACCATGGGTTACTTCTTCCCGTCTTGGTCTTTGGCAGCTGGCGGTCAGCTGGAATCTGCTGAAGGCGGCGAAAGCGGTTCTACATATGGTAAGTATGCAATCACAGAAGGCCCGACCGGCTGGTTCTGGGGCGGTTCTTGGATCTGCGTAAGCCCGAACTGCGACAACGGTACATTCGCTGGTCAGTTCATCAAGGCTATGACTGTTGATGACGCTACCATGAAGGAATATTGCGAAAGCCACAGCGACTTCGTTAACAACAAGTCTGTTATGAAGGAAGTTGTAGACGGCGGCAAGAACAGCAACCCGCTGTTCAAGGATGGTCAGGATCAGTTCGCTGTTCTGTACGATTCTGCTGATGCAATCGACCTCGACGGTATCGCAACTCAGTATGACGGTACTATCAACACCAAGCTGCAGGATGCTGTAACTGCTTACTGCAAGGGTGATCTGGCAGACGAACAGGCTTGCTACGACGAATTCCTCGACACTGTAGCATCTGCTATCTCTGACATCACTGTTGAATAAGCTGAATAGCCAAATTTGACACGATCAAATATAATCGCCTACGGGATAGTTCTATCCCGTAGGCATATATTTGTCATTATCTCTTTACGATTATCTATTCTTACTATTTTACTTAATTTTTGAGAGGGTGTGTTTTATGGCATCAGCTGCACAAAGAAGAATTAAATCAATCAGCTACGCCAAGTATGGATATTTATTCATTGCACCATTTTTCCTTGTATACGCTTTCTTTCAGATCTGGCCACTGATCAACACCTTTATCTTGAGTGTATACGGAAATGGTTCCGAAGGGGATACCTTCGTTGGTTTGCAGAATTTCCAGACATTGCTGTTCGGTGGCGATGACCGTTCCGCACGTCGGATTCATGCAGAATTTGCCCGTGACTTTGGAAATACTTTGATTCTCTGGGTTGGTAACTTCATCCCGCAGATTCTCCTGTCCCTGTTGCTTGCTGTTTGGTTCACAGATTCCAAGCTGCACATTCCGGGTCAGGGCTTCTTTAAGGTTGTTATGTACCTGCCGAATATCATCACCGCTGTATCTGTTGCAGCGTTGTTCATGCGTTTCTTCTCCAACTCCAACATGTGTTTGGTAAACGGCTTGTTGACATCCGCCGGAAAAGATGCCTTCATGTTTGAAGACAGTGCGGCGTGGTCACGAGCAATCGTTATGTTTATTCAAACGTGGTTGTGGTTTGGTAATACCATGATCATGATGATGTCTGGTATTTTGGGTATTAACCCGTCCCTGTTTGAAGCTGCTGCAATCGATGGTGCGACAAGTGGTCAGGTACTCCGCAAGGTAACCCTGCCGTTGCTGCGTCCGATGGTTGTTTACACCTTGATCACTTCCATGATCGGTGGTTTGCAGATGTTCGATATTCCGTTCTTGTTCCACACCAAGAAGGAAACTCTCAACAAGTATCTGGAAACAGCTGCTGTATTCGTGTATAAGAACTTCCGTACCAGTGAAGATAAGGTACAGTATGGTTATGCCGGTGCGGCTTCCATCATCCTCTTTATCATCACGGCATTACTGGGTATTATCGTATTCCGGATGAACCGGGATGCTGACGAAGCTCGGAAGAAGAAGGAACGGAAGGAACTCGTTAAGGCTTATAAGCGGGAACAGAAGCTGGCAAAGATGGGAGGCATGGACTAATGGAACAAGTTGGTGTAAAGGATAATTACAGACTGGTACAGAACTTAAAGTCCGCTGGATGCTTCATCGTTTGCATTCTGTTGACATTGGTTTGCTTAGTGCCGCTGTACTTGATGATTGTAAATGCTTGCCGTGGTCATAATGCCATCCTGCAGTCACCGGTATCTTTGATTCCGGGCAGCAACTTCGTTGAAAACATGAAGAATATCACAACACAGTCTCCGCAGTGGGATTTGTTGCGTGGTTATCGGAACAGCTTGATTATCGCAGCTGGTTCTACGATTTTGACCGTATTCTTCTCTGCAATGACTGCATACGGTTTGACTGTTTATCAGTTCAAGGTTCGTGATGGTGCTTACACGCTCATTCTTGCCGTTATGATGATTCCGATTCAGGTAACTTCTACCGGTTTCGTACAGTTCATGGTTGGCACACTGGGCTTGGCAGACTCTTTCATTCCGCTGATCGTTCCAGCAATTGCCGCTCCGGCAATCGTATTCTATATGCGTCAATACATGAAGTCCTCCTTCCCGTTGGACATCGTTGAAGCCGCTAGAATCGATGGATGCAGCGAATTCAGAACCTTTATTTCCATTGCAATTCCGATGATGAAGCCGGCAATTGCAGTACAGGCAATCTTTGCATTTGTACAGAACTGGAACAACTACTATACACAGAACATGATCTTGATCTCGAATGACAAGATGATCACCATGCCGATGATGGTACAGAAGGTACTGGGTCAGGATAAGAAGATTGACCTTGGTGCACAGTACGCAGCAGTTGCATTGTCTGTTATTCCGATTATCGTCATTTATGTTTGCTTGTCTCGGTTCATCGTTGGTGGCGTTGCCCTCGGCGGTGTAAAGGAATAATCAAACACTTCTATGTAGCACAACAAAAAGCACTGTGGATTTTTCGCAGTGCTTTTTCTTTTGTTTGGAAGCGTGTCTTCTGCATAAAAATAGGCAGCTGGGAAATATTTCCCAGCTGCCTATTTTTTATGAGATTGCTTGTATGCCTTATGCTAAGTTGTGTTGTAATTTTGCAGCATGCAGCGTATTTTTCATCAGCATTGCAATGGTCATAGGGCCAACACCGCCCGGAACCGGTGTGATATATCCAGCCTTTGGCTCTACAGAATCAAAATCTACATCGCCGCAGAGTTTTCCATCCTCCATGCGATTGATGCCAACATCAATGACAATTGCCCCTTCTTTCACCATGTCCGCAGTGACAAACTTCGGCTTGCC
>OKRU01001150.1_pt1 | contig 26637 bp, 30 predicted proteins | sample 1601131 | NCBI WGS metagenome assembly OKRU01 (sample SAMEA3541558, study PRJEB24748) | human gut metagenome | biome: human gut; feature: human-associated habitat; material: faeces | place: China | collected 2012
AAATAGGCACTTTTTTTAAATAAACCAAGAGTTAAGTCATTTTTAGTCAAAACATTTTGTGTTTTTTGCCGATTTAGATTACTTTTGCACCCGAAAAGGTTCGAAGATAACTCAATAACAATCTATAAAATAAAGAATATCAAGTATGATTAATGCTCAAGACATCAAGAACGGAACTTGTATCCGCATGGATGGCAAACTGTATTTCTGTATCGAATTCCTCCACGTTAAACCGGGTAAAGGTAACACCTTCATGCGTACAAAACTGAAAGATGTAGTAAGCGGCTACGTTCTCGAACGTCGCTTCAATATCGGTGAGAAGCTGGAAGACGTACGCGTTGAACGTCGTCCCTATCAGTACCTGTACAAAGAAGGTGAAGATTATATCTTCATGAATCAGGAAACATTCGATCAACACCCGATCGCTCACGACCTGATCAACGGTGTAGATTTCTTGCTGGAAGGTGCAGTAGTAGAAGTTGTATCGGATGCATCTACCGAAACCGTGCTTTATGCTGATATGCCTATCAAAGTTCAGATGAAAGTTACTTATACAGAACCGGGCTTGAAAGGCGACACTGCTACCAACACCCTGAAACCGGCTACTGTAGAATCAGGTGCAACCGTTCGTGTCCCGCTGTTTATCAGTGAAGGCGAAACAATCGAGATCGATACTCGTGACGGTTCTTACGTAGGTCGTGTGAAAGCATAAGTATACACAGACTCATTAACACAGCCTCCCTGCATTCTGCCGGAATATCCGGTTGGAATGCAGGGAGTTCTATTTTATCGCCACCTTTCATCCCCCCAAAAGCACAAAGACTACAGAGATTGGAACTATGATATATGCATATCTAAAAGAGAGAAAAACTCTATGACCTCCCTGTCCCCTACGATAAGACAAATTCAACCATTCTACAGAAATCTTTACCAAACTTCCGGAAAGAAGCCTGAAAACATCGAAAGTGGAGAAGCCGCGCTCCTATCTTCAAAGGCTGTACCCACTACCTTTAAAAACCAAAGGCTTCCTGGTTTTAAACCAACACCACTTTGACCCCAAAGGTATTCAAGACAAAGCATAATGGACAAAAAGAGTGCATTAAAAGAGATTATCGGAAAATAATAATTTATCTTTGCCAATATTAAATATGAAGATTAACTATACATATATGATGCGATACTCCGTTATTATTCCCGTTTACAACCGTCCCGACGAAGTGGACGAACTATTGCAAAGCCTGACAGCCCAACACTTCAAGGATTTCGAAGTCGTGGTTGTAGAAGACGGATCATCTGTCCCTTGCGAAAAGATAGTGAACCAATACCAGGGAAAGTTGGATATACATTACTACAACAAACCGAACTCCGGTCCCGGACAAACCCGTAATTACGGTGCCGAACGTAGCAACGGCGAATATCTCATCATACTGGATTCGGACTGTATCTTGCCCGAAGGATATCTCGATGCAGTAGAGAAAGAACTGCAGACCGCCCCGGCCGATGCCTTTGGAGGGCCGGACCGGGCACATAGTTCTTTCACCGATATACAAAAAGCCATTAATTACTCCATGACTTCTTTCTTCACCACGGGAGGCATCCGCGGAGGCAAAAAGAAAATGGATAAATTCTATCCGAGAAGTTTCAACATGGGTGTCCGCCGGGAGGTTTATCAGGCATTAGGAGGTTTCTCCAATATGCGTTTCGGCGAAGACATCGATTTCAGTATCCGCATATTCAAGGGAGGATACCAATGCCGTCTCTTTCCCGATGCCTGGGTATACCACAAACGACGTACGGATTTTAAGAAATTCTTCAAGCAAGTGCACAACTCCGGTATTGCACGTATCAATCTCTACAAAAAATATCCCGAATCGTTGAAAGTCGTCCATTTGCTGCCGGCTGTATTCACGTTAGGAGTTGCACTTCTACTATTATGCACTCCCTTTTGCTTGTTCAGCCTCGTCCCGATTCTGCTTTATGCCTTACTGGTCTGCCTGGATTCTGCGCTGCAAAACAAAAGCTTACGCATCGGCATCTATTCCATCGCTGCTTCTTTCATCCAACTTATCGGATACGGCACAGGATTCTGGCGTGCCTGGTGGGAACGCTGTATACTGGGAAGGAACGAATTTGAGGCTTTCCGCAAGAACTTCTATAAATAAAGATGCTTCAACAAAACCTTATCCCGCAAAACACATTAAATCATGAACAAACAGAAACTAAACATCAAGCAGTGGTCCAAAGCCGATCGGCCACGCGAAAAAATGATGGCAAAAGGTTCCGAAGCATTGAGCGACGCTGAACTATTGGGCATCCTGATAGGTTCGGGCAATACGGAAGAGAGTGCCGTTGAACTGATGAGAAGAATACTTGCCACTTGCGACAACAACCTGAATGAACTGGGGAAATGGGAAGTACGGAACTTTTCTTCATTCAAAGGCATGGGACCGGCCAAAAGCCTCACCATCATGGCCGCTCTGGAACTAGGCAAGCGGCGTAAACTGCAGGAAAGCAAAGAACGGGAACAGATCAGATGTTCAGAGGACATCTACAAGCTGTTCCATCCACAGATGTGTGATCTGCCGCAAGAAGAGTTCTGGATTCTGCTTCTGAACCAAGCATGTAAAGTAATCAACAAATTACGTATCAGTACAGGAGGCATTGACGGAACTTATGCCGATGTACGCACCATCTTACGAGAAGCACTGATAGGACGTGCCACACAAATAGCCCTGATTCATAATCACCCATCGGGCCATGCGAAGCCCAGCCAAGAGGACAAACGCCTGACGGGCGCCATACAAAAAGCGTCGCAAACGATGAACATCACCTTGGTGGATCATGTCATTGTCTGCGACGGTTGCTTTTATAGTTTTGCTGACGAAGGGCTTATCTGACCCGGCATAACGATTGGAATCCGGAAAAGTTAAAGTTGGGTTTCTCCTTCAATATAGTTCTCAAGAAACAGGTTCTCACCATCGAACACAGCATAAGAGAAGAAGTTGATCCAGTCCCCCAAGATAAGTATTCGCGCCGTAGCACTCAACATCAGGTCAAGTTCGATATGGCGATGACCGTAAATAAAGAAGTTAATATTAGGATGACTTTTCAAGTATTCCTTGGTATAAAGCACCAAAAACTCTTTATTTTCTCCCATATAATCCGGTTCTTTTCCACCCTCACGCTTCAGCCGGCTGTGTTTGGCCCAATTCAATCCCAAGTCAATGCTCCATCGGGGATGAATCGCAGAGAACAAAGTCTGTAACGTACGACTATGGAACATAGTACGTAGCAACTTGAACTTTTTATCCGGATCTCCCAGCCCGTCACCATGTGCCAGGTAGAACTCTTTTCCATAAATCTCAGTGGTAACCGGTTCACGATGAATCGTCACCCCACACTCCTTAGTCAGATAGTCGCCGCACCAGATATCATGATTTCCCGTAAAGAAATGCACCTCTACTCCCATATCAGTCAGTTCGGAGAGTTTCCCTAAAAAACGGGTATAACCTTTGGGAACAACCAAACGGAACTCATACCAAAAGTCGAACATATCGCCCAGCAGATATACTGCGGCAGCTTTGTGCTTAATGCTGTCGAGAAAATTGACCAGGCGCCGCTCCTGCGTACGTCCATGCTCTATGGCACGTGACCCCAAGTGGGCATCAGAAAGGAAATATACGTTTTTCATACTGTAAGAATGGATCGTTTAAGAATAGAGGTAAACTGACAATGGTTACAAAAAGCCCAATTCCAACTTAGCCTCTTCGCTCATCATATCTTTATCCCACTCCGGCTCAAAAACCAGATTGATTGTGGCAGAGTTTACCCCGTCAATCGACTCTACTTTCTGACGTACATCTTCCATAATGAAATCTGCCGCAGGACAGTTAGGAGCAGTCAAGGTCATATCAATAGATACTTCTCCATCCTCGGAAACATCTATTTTGTAAATCAGTCCCAGATCGTATACGTTTACCGGAATTTCGGGATCGAATACGGTTTTGAGCATATCTACTATCTTTTCTTCTATTTCAAACTTAGTCATATCTGTATTTCTTTGAAAATTCATAAGACAAAGCTAAAGAAATTCTTTGAAAGATAGAGAATATTGAGGATAAATTAACGGGTTATTTATACCCACCGGCTTTTGCGATGCGTTTCGGTATCTCCGTATTATCCATTTTACCGATGAACAGATCGGAACCGGCACCGATAGCAAATACCGGCACATATCCTGCAGAATGTCCGCCGCTTGTCCAGCCTACCATAGCGATTTGATCCATCACTTCTTTGGCTTTAGCAGCCATCGGCTCAGTCTTGGCATACATACTTTCGGCAAATTCCACTTTATTTCTTACAAATGACTTTTCATATTCGTCACGCAGTTTCTTCTCTTGCTCCCAGGTGATAGGAAGTACAGACCAGAAGCCCATCTCTTCGGACAGTAGATTCTTAATGTCTTCCCAAGCTACATGATTGTTCTTAGCTTTGCGCAAATCACTGATCTTTTTAGAGAGTACTTCGGCAGATGCTTTCTGGTTCTCAAGTGCTTTGAGATTCAAGGCATACTTTCCGGTTCCCAATGCGATACCTCCTGTTTCATGGTCGGCAGTTACCACAATCAAAGTTTCTTTCGGGTGTTTCTTGTAAAACTCATAAGCAACTTTGATGGCATTATCCATATCCGCCACTTCGTGGAACACCGTAGCGGCATCATTCCCGTGACAAGCCCAGTCTATCTTGCCCCCTTCTACCATCAGAAAGAAACCTTTGTTTTTGCCTTTAGTCAAAAAGTCAATAGCGCTTTCTGTAATCTGTGCCAGAGTCAGGTCTCCTTCTTTACTATCGATAGCATAAGGCAAAGAGCCCGTATCGGCACCTTCTTCTTGAATCAATATCATCTTACCTGCCGCAGCAGCTTTGGCTTTATAATCGTTATACCCACGAGCAATGGTGTAACCGGCTTCTTCAAACATCGGGAAAATGCTCGGAGCTTCTTTCTTATCATAAGTAGTGGTTGGTTTCAGGAAACCGGCACCGGCATAAAAATCAAAACCTGCTTTAGGAAGATCGGTAGCTATTTCATAATACATATTCCGATCCGGCTGATGTGCGTAGAAAGCAGCAGGAGTAGCATGATCGACACTGACACTGGTGGTAACTCCCACCCTTTTACCGGCTTTCTTTGCTTTCTCGGCAACTGTCTGCAAAGGATTCTTCTGATCATCCATCCCAATGGAACCATTATAAGTCTTTTCGCCGGTGGAAAGAGCAGTTCCCGCAGCCGAAGAATCAGTCACGGAATTAGTGGCAGAGAAAGTAGTAGCCATTGTCCCCACCGGGAACTGTGTAAAAAGCAAAGGCTCTACACCAATGCGGCCCTTCTGGATTTCGGCACGATACATTTCCGTACCATTCACTTGATTGACACCCATTCCATCACCAATGAAATAGAAAACATATTTTGCCTGAGCATTGGCTATAACTGCCACACAGACAAAAAGAAAGAAATAAAAAAGTCGTTTCATTCTTGTACTATTTTAAGTTTATTCGAGTTAGTGATAGCAAAGATAAAAATTTTAAAAAGAAGAAAAGGAGAAAGAGATATGAATATTCTGTTAAATAGATCACCGAGCATCAATTACCCTTCAACCCAAACTGCCATCTCTAACCTGCCTCATATAAAAAAGCCGGAAAACAGAGAGTAGATCTCCGCCTCCGGCTTTTATCTATAATTACTTATCAACCTTTATTTATCCAAGATAGCCATTGTATCAGAAGCAATCAGCAATTCTTCATCAGTCGGGATCACTACTACCTTCACTCTTGAATCATCAGTTGAGATAATAGCCTCTTCACCGCGAACCTTGTTCTTTTCCGGATCGAGTTTCACACCCAGGAATTCCAGTCCTTCACAAACACCGGCACGGCAAGTCGCCTGATTTTCACCAACACCACCTGTGAACAGAATAACATCGACCCCACCCAAAGCAGCGGCATACGCACCAATATATTTCTTAATGCGATAGAAGTACATCTGTTCAGTCAGGATAGCCTGCGGATCACCTTTGGCAACGGCAGCTTCCAAGTCACGCATATCACTTGAGCCGTTCATCATACCGGCTACACCACTTTTCTTATTCAGCAGGTTAGAGATACCCGTAGTAGTCAGGCCCTCTTTATCCATGATGAATGTAACAGCTCCGGCATCGATATCACCGGAACGAGTACCCATCATCAATCCTTCCAACGGTGTCAGTCCCATAGAAGTATCGATACACTTACCATCTTTGATAGCAGCAATCGAACCACCATTACCGATATGGCAAGTAATCAGTTTCAAACCTTCCGGTTTAATTCCCAGGTATTCGCATACGCGCTGAGAAACATAACGGTGAGAAGTTCCGTGGAAACCATAACGGCGCACACCATACTTCTTGTACAATTCGTAAGGGATAGCATACAGATATGCATGCTCCGGCATAGTCTGGTGGAATGCAGTATCGAATACACCGATTTGCGGAACATTCGGCAGAATAGCTGTAATGGCGTCAACTCCTTTCAGGTTAGCAGGATTGTGGAGAGGTGCCAGATCATTGCAGGCAGCAAAAGCCTCAAGCACTTCCTTAGTCAGCAGTACTGATTTACTGAAGCGTTCACCTCCGTGCACCATACGATGACCTACGGCATTGATTTCTTCGAGTGATTGGATAGCACCATATTCGGGACTTACCAGTGTATTCAAGATGAATTCCACACCTACGGTATGTTCGGGGATATCCTTCTCCAAAATTTTCTTTTCACCATTCGGCAAAGTCAATTTCAGGAATGAATCTTTCAAACCGATCTTTTCGATACCACCCTGGGCAATCACTTCTTTGCTGTCCATATCGAACAGCTTGTATTTGATAGATGAACTACCACAGTTCAATACTAAAACTTTCATATCTGATTTTCGATTTAATTATTTACCATTCTTTGCAGCAATCGCCTGATTAGCTGTGATTGCAATCATTCTGTATACGTCTTCAATAGAGCATCCGCGTGAAAGGTCGTTCACCGGACGTGCAATACCTTGAAGAATCGGTCCTACCGCGTCGGCATGCCCCAAGCGCTGAACCAGTTTATAAGAAATGTTACCAACTTCCAAACTAGGAACAATCAGTACATTAGCCTCGCCGGCAACCGGAGACCCCGGAGCTTTGCTTGCACCTACCGAAGGCACCAATGCAGCGTCTGCCTGCATTTCACCGTCGATATTCAAATCCGGTGCCATTTCTTTAGCTAATTTCAATGCCTCTACCACCTTATCCACGTTCTCATGTTTTGCCGAACCTTTAGTAGAGAAACTAAGCATTGCCACTTTCGGTTCAGCAATTCCTGCTACAGCCTGTGCCGTACGTGCAGTACAAACAGCGATCTGTGCCAACTGCGAAGCATCCGGAACCGGAGTTACGGCTACGTCACCCATCACCAGCAAACCATTCTGACCACATTCCGGAGCATGTGTCAACAACAACATAGCACCCGAAACGCATGTAATTCCCGGAGAAGTCTTAATAATCTGAAGTGCCGGACGAAGTACATCACCCGTAGTGTTGCGGGCACCTGCCAACTGACCGTCAGCATCGCCACTTTTAATGATCAGACAACCCAAGTACAACGGATCGAGCACCAACTTACGGGCTTCTTCGATGGTCATACCTTTTTTCTTACGAAGCTCGCACAATAACTGCGCATATTCTTCTTTCTTCGGATGGTTCTCAGGATCTATAATAGTAGCCCTATTAATATTTCCGAGTCCCCATTTGGCAGCAGCTGCATTAATTTCTTCCGGGTTACCCAAAAGAATCAAATCTGCAACTTCATCTGTCAAAATCTGGTTAGCAGCTTTTAAAGTACGTTCTTCCGTACCTTCGGGAAGGACAATGCGCTGACGATTTGCTTGCGCACGCGCAACGATAGAGTTAATTAAATTAAGCATAGATATTTAATATTGTATATAAATTCAGTAGGGTGTGTTATTTCACGCCGCAAAAGTACACAATATTGCAATATCAACATTGCAATTCGGGGTATTTTTTACCCCGAACTTGCAATTATTATAATATTTAACACTAGCGGATTATTTCCGGGGGTACACTCTTGAAACGATCCATACACATTCCTATCGGAGCACCGATATAAGTCGGATCACAAATAAGATATTTTTTACCATCCAACAGAATGTAATCACCCGAAATATCTTCGTTGAACCGTACAGCCGAAGCGATATGATTCGGATAGTCGAGCAACACAGCATCCAGTCCCAACAAATCTTTCACCAAGTTAGAAAACAGAATGGCTCGATCCTCACAATCACAAGCCGGATAATAAAAATTTTCGTCCATGAAGAAAGGCTTTTCATACCCAAATTGTTCACCATCCGTCTGATATTGGAATGAATTCTGCACAAAATCAATCAGGATATTCGCAGCATCTTTCTCCGATTTCCCCTTTATTGCCGCCTGCAAAGGCGGGTAAAGAGCACTCTTCAACTCCTTGCTCATAGGGGTTTTGTAGTAAACAGCAACTTCACATTGCGGATAGTCCTTATAGAAATCCATCAGGTTCTTATTGACTGCCGTATTGACTTTAAGGAGAGATTTTTCGGATGGAGACACTGTCTTGCTAAACTCCTGCATGCCGAATTGAGGCACGGCGCTCAGATCCATACATACCAGATTCTTCGCATTGGCAAAATCCTGACTATATGTATAAACAGCCATTGACCCACCTTTATCCGCCTCAAAGACATAGTACTTCACACCTTTGAAGGTAATATAAGGTATGCCGAAAATAGTTCCTGCCGGAGCCACCAATAATTTCAATTTATCGTTTATCTTGGACAAACGCACCTTATATCCACATTTATTGAGGATGAACATCTGCAGAAAAGCTACATCGTCTTTTTGGGCAACACCACACACCTGCACTCCCAACTGCTTGATGAACATTAAAAATGCCCAGTCGTTCATCTGATGCTCCTTCTTTAAACGAATACAATCGTTAATCAACTGTTCATGATCGGCTTTACACAAACGACTCCAGGCACCTGCCACTTTACTTTCGCTTGTTCCGCCCAATTCAAAACCGTCAATCACGTCTGTAGCCACTTCAAACCGTGTTCCATAAAACTCAATCGCATTGCGATGCGCTGAACTTCCGGGCAACGGAGCTGGGATATCTACCTTTACAGGGGTATAAGGTTTGCCCGGAACATAAACACCCGGAGCCGGTTTATCAGCCACTGCCGGCAGCTCTGGCTTCTTGACTTCCACATTCACTTTGCCTCCTACACCCGGTTTATCGGCTATGGGTATCTTAGGCACCGCCGGCTTAATCTCTACCGGAGCAGGAACCGGCTTTTTTTTATCAAAAAGTGTCGGTTTCACCGGTTCCGGCCGAGTGGGCATCGAATCCCCCATAGAGGCATTATACTTTTGCCACGCTTCTTTCAGGAAAGTGGCAAACTCTTCGTCTGCTTTATTCTTAAATTCTTTATATTCTTTTTGCTGTTTCTCTTGAAAAGTATCAAACTCCTTCTGATAGTTCACGTCCTGTGCTGTGATAACGGACGGTATCAGAAAAAGTGAAGCAAAAACGAAAGAAAAGTAATGTTTCGTTTTCATCATAATAAGTGATTAATGATTAACGGTCAGTGATTCGGGAATCACTATTTTATCAATACCATATCATAAAAAGCACAACGCTGAACCGCCGGGATAGAGTACACCCACTCCAATACATTCTGATAAGTGACTTCTTTGGTAAATGGGATATCTTCCTTGGTAGCCACCATCATCATATTTATCTTCTCGCTTTCCTTACCATGCTGCTTCTCCATACGATAGTCGACAGCATTACTAAAAGGAATCGCATATTCTTTACCGGCTTTCAACAATGTATTCGGTTCATAACTGTTAGGATAAAGCAGAGCCCCCCCATTACTGTCGAACCAGAAAAACTTCAAGTATGAATCCGTACCATGTATAGTCAGCTTACAGTGAAACACATCCCCTTCACGATAGAGTGTTTCCACTCCTTTCACCTCAAGGGCATACGAACTATCCGACTTGTCCTCTTTCCGAACCTCGGCGTCAATGGTCACTACCTTATACAGGCTACGGGTATCCGTGTCCCAAACCTCTTCAACTTTTTTATTAGTAACATTCACCATTCCCCCGATAGCCAGCACATTCATTTGCGAATAAGCTTCATGAAGCTCCTGGCCGTCTTCCTGGGTGATCTGGCCAAATACCGACCACACATTTTCCATCACACCCGCTTTCTGCAGAGCAGCTTTCTTCGCTTCCATGAAAGCCCTCTCTTCCGCCTGCTTCAATGTGATGTCATCGCTAACCTGCCAACGCCCCTGTACGCCTTTCACCTTCACGGGTTTCTGTGCATAAAGAGCGTTGGCGGCAGTCAGTAAAAGTATAGCTAAAATTCCTAATAGCCTGTTTACGTTCATTCAGTTTGCCTATTTATATTAAAACTTACTGAGCGAGTTTATCCAGTTCCTTAGCCAATTCCGGTGATTTTTTAGCCAATTCTTCGCTAAGTGCTTTGACAGCTACTTTGTTTGCAGCTTCCAGGCTATAACCGATGGTTACCATTACCTCTACATTTTTGTTAGGCAACGTTCTATATACTTCAACCAAAGGAATAGTACGTCCCAGCGTTCCACTGATAATACTCTTACCGGCAGCTACTGCGCTCGACAGACTGGCAGCTTCCTCCTGCCCCATATCGTCATTGGCTACTTTCGATTCGATCAACTGTGTAACCTTTGTCTGAACCTGTCCGGCGATATCAATCTTGGCCGTGTTGGTAGCCTGCATAGCTGCAGCCGACTGATTTCCACCAATCACTCTTGATGTGGCAATATACCAGTATGGATTGCCATTCATATCAATTTCCATCTGTTTTTCCCATGAATTCTCCAGTTGTTTGTCCAACGGTAACTTTCCTACCGGAGTCTTGAATCCTTCTTTCGTCAGTTCCTTCGCTTGTTTGCGTGCTTCTTTAATGGCTTTTTTCTGCAAATCTTTGTTGATTACTTTTTCATCTTTCTGAATAGCTTTATAAGCCTTACCTGTCGCTTTTTCTTGTGCAAGTGCATTTAAAGAAATCATCATTGCGAGTGTTGCGAAAACACTGATTAACAAACTCTTTTTCATATCAATTCTGTTTTTAGTGGTTAATATTCGTTATGTATATTCGTTTTTCACTTTGCAAAAATATATAAAGTAATCCATTTCGTTTACTTTTTCTTTATTTTTTTGTAATTCCCCACTGTTAAATAAGAATCTTCGTGCCTTATTAGTTGCTACCCTAACTCTATTTTTCATAACTTTGCAACGTTTTCAAAAATCAATAGGTAATAGTATGATACGTCAGTGTGCCATTTTATTTGGCTGTTTGGCTTTGGGTGAATTGATTGTTTATCTCACGGGGATTAAGCTCCCGTCCAGCATCATCGGGATGTTGCTGCTCACCCTCTTTTTGAAATTAGGTTGGATCAAATTGCATTGGGTGCAGGGAATGTCCGACTTTCTAGTTGCTAATCTTGGTTTTTTCTTTATTCCTCCGGGAGTAGCCCTGATGTTATATTTCGACATCATTGCGGCACAGTTCTGGCCGATTGTGATAGCTACTCTAGTCAGTACCCTTCTTGTGCTTGTCATCACCGGATGGGTCCATCAATTAACACGTAAACTCAAATGAATTATTTAGAAAATGAATTCTTCCTGCTGGCAATCACTTTCGGGATTTACTTCTTTGCCAAGCTTTTACAAAAAAAGACAGGAATACTCCTACTCAATCCCATCTTGTTGACTATTGCAGTCATCATCATTTTCCTTAAACTGACAAATATCTCCTTCGAAACTTACAATCAGGGCGGACACTTGATTGAATTCTGGCTAAAGCCCGCAGTCGTAGCTCTTGGAGTTCCTCTATACCTGCAACTCGAAACGATTAAGAAGCAGCTGCTTCCTATCATTCTGTCCCAATTGGCCGGCTGCATCGTAGGCGTTATTTCAGTCGTACTGATAGCTAAGCTTATGGGAGCCTCACAGGAAGTCATCCTGTCACTTGCTCCCAAATCAGTCACCACTCCGATTGCAATGGAGGTAACCAAGACATTGGGTGGAATCCCGTCTCTGACAGCAGCAGTAGTTGTTTGTGTGGGTTTACTGGGTGCAGTATTAGGTTTCAAAACGATGAAGATCATGCATGTAGGCAGCCCTATCGCGCAAGGACTTTCGATGGGTACGGCCGCTCATGCCGTCGGCACCTCAACAGCCATGGATATCAGCAGTAAATACGGTGCCTATGCAAGCCTCGGTTTAACCCTCAACGGTATTTTTACTGCATTGTTGACCCCAACTATTCTGCGATTATTAGGAATTCTCTAACAAAATAGCTTTATCTTTGTTATATATAAACAGTTAAAAGGAAATAACAACTTTATGATCGCATTCAGAGATATAACGATCCAAGACAAGGATACCATCACAGCCTACACGATGAATAGTTGCCGTCGCAACTGCGACCTCTCTTTTTCCAACTTATGCAGTTGGCGGTTCTTGTATCACACCAAGTTTGCCATTATCAATAACTTTCTGGTTTTCAAATTCTGGGCCGGCGATGAATTGGCCTATATGATGCCGGTTGGTGAAGGCAATCTTGAAGAAGTACTGAACGAACTGATTGAAGATGCCCGACAGGAGGGTGAACCTTTCTGCATGTTGGGAGTCTGCTCATGTATGCGCGAAGATCTCGAGGCCATTATGCCCGGTCAGTTTGGCTTTACGGTTGACCGTGATTATGCCGATTATATTTATTTACGTAGTGATCTCGCAACACTGAAAGGAAAAAAATTCCAGTCCAAACGGAATCACATTAACAAATTCCGCAATACATATCCTGACTATGAGTATTCTCCGATCACCAAAGACCGAATACAGGAATGCCTGGAGTTAGAAGCCAAATGGTGCAAAGCCAATGACTGCGACCAACAGGAAGGGACCGGAAACGAGCGACGTGCCCTGATCTACGCCCTCAATCATTTCGAAGAGTTAGGACTGACGGGAGGTATCCTGCACGTCAATGGACAGATTGTAGCCTTCACTTTCGGCATGCCGATCAATAAAGAAACTTTCGGTGTACATGTAGAAAAAGCAGATACCAGCATCGATGGCGCTTATGCCATGATCAATTACGAATTTGCCAATCACATCCCCGAACAATATATTTACATCAACAGAGAAGAAGATTTAGGAATAGAAGGGTTACGCAAAGCCAAGCTTTCGTACCACCCGGAAACTATTTTGGAGAAATATATGGCTTGCCTGAAAGAGCAGCCTGTAGAAATGATAAAATGGTAGCATAATCCAATGATAAAGGAGCAGGTAAAATCATTATGGAAACTTTGTTTCGATGATAGCGAGGCATTCATCGAACTTTACTTCCGGCTTCGTTACAATAACGAAGTCAACTTAGCCATTCAAAGTGGCGAAGAAGTGATTGCTGCGCTCCAAATGCTCCCTTATCCAATGACATTCTGCAATAAAATAGTACCTACTTCGTATATCTCCGGTGCGTGTACGCATCCCGATTACCGTGCGAAAGGAGTGATGCGGGAGTTATTATCACAGAGTTTTGCCCGCATGCTCCGTAACGGTGTTCTGTTTAGTACATTGATTCCTGCCGAACCCTGGCTATTCGGTTATTACGCCAAAACAGGCTATACTCCCACTTTCCGTATCTCCCACAAAGTCTTCTCACTTTCAGAGTTGACCATTGGTCCGGAACCGGATACCATGATTGAAGAAACGACGGAATATCAAGAAGATTATTATCAATATCTGACCGGCAAGCTATCCGAACGTGCCTGTTGTTTACAACATACGCCTACAGATTTTAAAGTAGTCCTTGCCGATCTTGCCTTGACACAAAATACCGTTCTCATTGCCCGGAAGGATAATCGAGTAACGGGTATAGCTGTTGTCTATAAACACGATGATAGCTCGTATATCAACGAGTTGTTTGCTGACAATGAGGCTGTCCGGGCACAATTACTCTACCGGGCCGGACTAAGAAACGGCACTGAACGGATTATTCTTCAACTTCCCCCTGTAGAATCCCTGCCAAGTGTCCCATTAGGAATGGCACGCATCATTGATGCCCGGGCAGTTCTTCAACTCTATGCAGCAGGTTGTCCCGAAGTGGAAATGAATATCGAACTGACTGACGAACAGCTTTCGGTCAATAACGGTTATTACTATCTCTGCAAAGGAAAATGTATGACCAGTGAAGTCCGCTTACCCGGAGTACATACCCGAATGACCATTGCCGAATTATCGGAAAAGATACTGGATGAAATGCAGCCGTATATGAGCTTGATGATGAATTAGAGTTTTCCGTTCTTTTTCATTTAAGAATATAGCCCAACAAGCTGCATTTATCTTTTCAAATAATATTTTATAATAACAGGATTATCATCTTCCTTAATTTGCTCCATCTTACGTATTTCTTCCGAAGACATGAAGCGCTGATCAACGAGTCTGGACACATATTCAGGTTGATGTATGGAAAGCAATATATTATCGACTATAGCGAAACAACAATTCATAATAAAAGGCTTCCCTTCATTAGTCAAAAAACTCTCTTTCGTTTTCCGATTATAAATAAAGTTACTTCCGAAACCTTGAGTAGACTTTACAAAATAGACATAAACATAGTCTTCATTAAAAAATTTAATTAAGGGAACAAAGTGATTGTTAGAATGCTTCAAAAATTGAGATCTATCCTGCATTTCTTTTACAACCCTCAACCTCTCTTCATCTAAATCAGTTCTTTTACCCGCCGCACGCCCCGGTAACCCCTCTTCCTTTATCTCCGAATCACCAAAATCAAGGTACATCATCGGAGTAAATTTCATCTCTTTAGTATCTATCCGATAGAAATAATAATTAATGCCGGGAGGAATAAAATAAAAATTATCTCCTATTTTATAAAAGCATTCCTTATCCATCGAATTCCCACTGGATATCGTACCGTTATAGTTAGCATTATATATCTGCTGTGTTCTCAAATTAGCAAATGCTACCTCTTGATCTGTCCATAAAGAAGGATAAGTAAAAATATATTCTTCAGTATTGAAAGCTATAAGATGATCAATCGGAAATTCCGGCTTTATTTTTCTCTTTGCTAAGAGTTTAAAATCCAAACTGTATGTATATATTGTACCATAGGGATTTAACAAATCAAGTCCTTGTAAATAAGGATTGAATTTTACGTCTATTGCCATATGATATTCATCAGGTCCCTGCCCTTGCATTTTTTTCGAATTACTAATAAAAGCCCCATTACCCGAGAATGTAAATATGACTTGCTCACGGGTATAAACAGCATAAACATCCGTTTCTTTATCATACATGACTTTTCTATATTTATGTAATAAGGATGAATCATTTGTCTCTAAAGGTACAAGTTCTATTTTATCGATAAATAATGAAGCATCTCGAGACACATTATGCACATCTATTGGTATTCTTTCAATTCCATCATTCATCTTCTGATTCATTGAAGAACATCCACAAATTAACACTAATAATAGCACAATACTCACTTTATCCATAACTTCTTTTGTAAGATTATTGATATTTAGACAACAGAACCGTTATCAAATGTTGTTTCATATTAGTCACCTTCTAATTCACAAGTAATCACAACTTATAACTATTCATCTTATTAGTACATACAATGTAGCAACCAGTTACGAATTTCAAAGCTCTTCATACATTTGCCACCACAATCTTTAGTACTTTACAGTCTTATCACGTTCCAAATTATTTAAATCTATAAAATGCCAATACCGGATTGTCAGATTCCTGGATACTATTCCATTTATTTAATCCCAATTTCTCCACTACAACTGAGTTCATACGACCAACCTTCGTTTTAACCCAAGAAGCCTCTACTGCATTTACCAGCGCTTCTCCTTCAGCCCCGATAGCACCCCAGAATCCAAAAGAATTTTTATTTTCCAACTGGCAACCTTTTATGTCTACAACCGGCACTTCATCATTCGTTTTTGAATAAAATAGAGAATAGGCATTCCCCTTATACACAAAATCTAACACTTAATAAAATAAAAAACGGCCTCATAGTACTCTCCCAGTTAAAGTCTGACACACAAATATATACTTTTTCGGAAGAACAATTGTCTTAATCCGGTAAGTTGTTATAAATCAAATGCAAAATATTGTCTTCCATTTTTATAAATAAAGACCTGCTCTTCGCGTCCCTTTGTGCGATTCCTCAACCATAGCAGAGCATTTTGTGGCACCAGAAAATCAATTTCCCTTTCTGTAGCCACCTTGCTGCCTAACGACTTCCATCCATTTATTCCGTCCTGATAGAATAACTCATAATTATCCCCGGGCCAAATGTAATTATCATCGTTACGCGGAGAAAAAACAATTCTTTCGATCAGCGTACTTTCCCCCAAATCATAGGCCAGATAACAAGATGTATCACGTGCCTGAAAATAAGTCAGTATATTACCATCTGTAACATACTCTAATTTTGCAATCGGTTCTATACTGTTTATCCTCCCCAACCGAACCTTCTCCTTACATAATGAATCCTTAAACAGTGCCAGTTCCGCCAACTCCATTCTTTTCCCTATCGGAGCAACATAACGAACATATCTATACTTCTTTCTTAGAAGCGGAGTCAACACACAATAATTAGTGGTAAGCGTATCCTCAAATTGCCATAACAGATCCGCCTGCATAAATGACAAATCATCAGCTGCTTCAACTTTTGCCCCTATGATAGCTCGATAAGCCCATTCCGCAATCGTCTTTTGCTGAGGCATTTTCCGCTTTAATATAGCTTCCTCCATCAAATCGATATTGGGTTTCAACAAAACAAACCCACCCCCCGTTTTAGATATAAACGGATATCCTGCCGGATACAGTTTTCCTCCATCTCCCTGATAAAGAGTCTGATAAATCACATCGGGTTCTATATCCCGGAAAGTAACCTTACCAGCATTACCAAGTGCCATATCTATAGGAATCCATCCGCCGGGACTAAATATCCCTAAGTAGATATATTGCTCTCCAGACATTTGTATCGGTATTGTCGTATCATTACTTCCAAAATATTCAGATGTCACATCTTTCACAAATCGATTCTTAAGCACAGGAGATAATTGCCTGTTTCCCGAAGTTCCGGAGTTTTTATCCGCCTGCATACCGAAACAATAGCGATACACCTTCCCCTTTTTCCTTCCGTCATGCCGTAAGGTATCACGTGACGCTTCAAACTCATTAAATCCGAATTGAAGAAAAGTTCCCGTTGTGTCACGCAACATCGTCCAACAATGATAATGTTGATAATCGGGTGAATAAACAAAATAGTCGGTCGCAACAGGAATTCCACAAGCACGCATAGCATATATTGTCAGGTCGCATGCTTCACGACAATAACCAATCCGGTTATGATAAAGAAAAACAGCATTCAAGTGAGGTACCCGAAAATCAGTATTGTAGATGTAATACAGCTTTCTCAGTTTCCCGTCAATGATCTTAGAAGCTTCAATAACATCACTCCCCTTATAAAGAGAATCGAGTAGAGTTCCATAATCTTCATAATACAATTTACGCCAATCCGATAAAGGTTCATCGGCTATTCTGTAAGGTAATATCAGTTCGCAAAAATCATCGAACGGCAAATTTCTATTCCAAGGATATTTCCTCCAAACTTCAAAAGCCAGATCTATATTATCTATCAAATATTCCGCTGTTATCACTTGGGCGTCATATATCTTGGAGAGAGAGTCAAAGGAAATTCTGTTCCATTTATTCTTCTCCCTTTTAGATATAGAACGCCCTTCACAAACCCCAACTAATAAATGGTGAATAGAATCAAGTTCATTTCCTTCATAAGAATACCATCCCGGCATATTACGAATTAAAAAACGAGCTGCCTCCAATTTTTCCGGATCAGTTCTATAATGTTCTAATACCTTTTCAAGCTCCACGCGATTATCGCCGGCAAAATCCAAAGCACATTCCAGCTGCTTCTCTTTCTCCGATCGACAAGCTGCTAAGATTAAGGCTAACAGGATAAACAATACATATTTCATAGTTAAAACGGTTTTACTCTTCCCCATAACAAACCCAGTAGTCATTTTAACCTCAAAAGGCTAAGTATCGCAGTTTGCTCATTTATCTCCTGTTGCTGATAAGCGGACGGAAATGCATCATCCGGGAATTCATCTGTATAAACTGTCACAAATGTATTAGGGATATTAGATGAAACCGGACGTCCCATTTCCGAATATCCAGGAATATCCATCTTGGTCAAATTTCCTTGCTCTATCCGCCCATCCTTCTTAAAATAGACAGACCACATTCCCTTATTTGCTGAATTAAAAGACCAAAGAGAGAAAACAAGATTCTTTCCATCCACTGTGAAAAGGCTGTATGTACACTCTTCTTTCGTCTCATACAATTCCCGGTCCGAGCAGTGCAAATCCGCCAACATAGGCAAATTGGACTTCTGCCTCATGGTTCTTACCACCGTATCATTCACAGCATCATATTGATAATAGCTTCCATCTACCGGATTATAAATTTTTATAGTTCCATCCTCTTGAGCGCACAGCGTATTCCATGCAGAATGCACATAAGGAATCCCCTTTTCATATTCCAATAAGTTCTTCACTCTTCTCCCTTTCTGATCCAGAATCCAAAGTCCCTTACAGTTTTCATCTTCAGAAGGACGATGGCAGAGAAAACGGCCATCCGGCAACTCAACAACATCATTGAAAACAAGAGAATAAGGGAAGCTCAACGAATGAAGAAATTTTCCATCAAAACCGTAAGAATAAATAGTCCGTTTACTCATATCACAGACATAAACACAATCCTTTCCCACGAAAAAAGAGTCCATCTCTCTATACTCTCCCGGTCCCTCACCCCGCTGACCAATCGCATTCAAAAAAGTACCATTCTTGCTAAATCGAAATGCCATTTCTTGCTTTCTATCCGAAATGTAATAACAAGAATCTTTTGAAATTACATTATCGACCATACCCCAAAAATAAGGAGAAGGTAATTGCAGCCTGACAGACTCAATGGTGTCCACCAATACAGACATCGGCAGATATGGATTAGAAATAGACAGATCAACGGTCATTTCAAATCCCTTATCAACCTGTTTCCGACAAGATGAAACACAATATATAAACAATATTCCCACTACAATTAAACTGAAATTTTTCATAATATAAAAATTATAACCAGTAAATACCGCCATAACCAAACATACAATTCTCTTCTTCCTCCTATTTTTTTTAACCGATAGCGATATAACGAATCTTTCACCACTCATAAAACGACAAAAGAAGTACTTTCTTCACTATCTGTAAAAACAAATGGAAATACATCAATAGAAAACTGACAAAATGTGTACAATCAGACAATTAATATTTATCACCAACTATAACCAATACCAAATCTGAGCCTTCAACAAGATTACTTGATAATTCTGCATCACCATTTTTTCTATAAATCTCAATATCTATTCCAATTATTCTTTCTACAAATCAAATCACACAAGCAACAAAATAATTAATATAAAACAAATTGACATAATTCTGTTTTTTCCATATCAAAAGCATATAAATATCCTTTAGAAACACATAAAGAGGAATAAACTCTACCAGGTAATTGAAACACATCCTTAACATTAATTGGAGGTATCAAAGAGAAAGATGCAATAGTATTAACTCTGTAAGTTCCTTTATTATTAGAAGACAATAACAAGTATAGAATATCACCTTCAATATAAGCATCCTCACATATTATTCCGTAACTATTAGAACCTTTTAATGGCATAGAGTTCAAATAAGAAATTCGATTTTTCACAACCTCTAAATAAGAATAATCAAAATCATTTATTTTCTTTCTATAGCAATCATAAATTTCAATATTAGCCATATTGTCAGAAACACAAACATAGTTTGGTCCTTGTTTTAAAAGGAACCGTCCATTTCTGGCTCTATCCATATCAGTATAATCAAACTTAGAACGCTCTCCCCAAAAAGAAATTTGTTGAGTTAATAAATCAATTCTCCCAAATGCACCTTCCATAGCAGTCACACTAATATCAATTGTTGATTCTGGATTTACAACAAAACGAAACTCCGGCATTAAAGGCATCTTTCCAAATAGTTGGTAACCTCCCCTAAAATTTCCATTCATTTTTTCGAACATCATCATTTTACCACATCCTGCATCCAAAGCATATACAATTTCTCCTAATAAGGAGAATCCCGCTACATGACATAACTCCTCAGGTCCTTCCCCTCTACTCCCTATAAATCTTTTAAATTCTAAATTCTCATCAAGCTGCACAATTTGCCCTCGATATTGCTCTATAAAGTAAATATCGCCATCAAATCCTATTAGATTTTCCACTCTGCTCAACAATAAAGTATCAGACAGTTCTGACACTTTATTGTTAACAGTTAGTTTTTTTATTTCTTTCATATCAGAACAAGACATAACTCCTAGAACCAATAGAAAGACTATTATATTTCTAACCATATATTTTATCAACATGAAGTTTTTGTTCCATCACATTTCACCCAACTAGAGAATGCAGTTTCCTGACGTTCACAAATACTTCCAGAGCATTCTGCAAAATTATTATCACCACCACATGACACTCTAACTGTACATGTACCCTCTGTTTCGTCAAGAGCTAATGCTTCTACATTGGCCATTGCTATATCGGATAATAATTTTGTACTCTGTGCTTTATACACATTATATCCAATAAAAGACACTGCTATCACTGCTATGAACGCAATCATTACTTTAACTTTCGTTCTCATTTTTTCTTACTTTAGTTGATTATCATTTTATTTATTCCGCTTATCATTTCCACGGAAAAGCAATCCAATTGCCTTCTAAATCAAACTTTTTCCATAGGCTAACATTCTATTTTTAAGGTTAACTATTAGTATTCTTCATCGATCGCATTACCCCGAATCTTCAAACGTATTGGAGAGGTGGGAGTATTACAATATACAGTAATGGTCTTCTCAAAATGTTCGGGATGTTCTGCACGGTAAGTAACCTGAATATCGGCAGACTTCCCTGAAGGTACAGGCTCCTTACTGTAAGTGACGGATGTACAGCCACACGAAGCATTTATGTCCTCGATAATCAGAAGATGATCGCCAAGATTCCGCAAACTAAAAGTAGCGGTCTGGGGAATTTTCCAATCAAAATCGCCCATTTCATCGAGTTTTTTATCCAAAACCACTTTTGTTTGGGAAGAGGTAGCGACTCCGGTTTGCTGTCCGGCAATAATTTGCAAATAAAGGTCACCCACCTTTTTATTATGGACAGGATTACCAATCGCAAGCACCTTGTTCTGACTGTCCAAAAGGAAAGTTTGAAAGTTCACATCCGAAGGGAAATGATTCAAAGCGTCAAAATCACCCTTTTCATCGATAAAAACCGGATAAAGGAATCGATCTCTCTTCAATAGAAAAGAGATTTCTTTTTTGTTTTTCGGATGGAAAACAAAGAGAAAAGAAACTTTCCCAGCGGCTACAGTGTCGACCATAGAAATTAGACGTTTCCATGTAGGAAGTTGCAATTTACAACTGGTACAGCCCACCGAATCCACGTAAGTCATTATAGTATATTCATTTTGAGGAAACGAATAACCGGCACTGTCCTTTCCTAAAACACTGAATGTCATACCAGCGGGATAGACAATCGTTCTACCCTCCCATTCGTGAATCAAACGGGATATTTGCTGTTCTTTGGTCTCTTTACATGAGCAAAGTGCCATCAGAAAGCATAAATAGCCGATAAGTTTAATAGGCCGTCCCATTATTCTTCACGGTATACTACCTCAACTTTCAGATATGTGAACGGACAGTCCACAGATCCGTCACCGAAACAGGCTATTTCTCCATCCGGGAACGACTCTCCTGTAGCCAAAGCCTCCACATTTTGCAACAGTAAACCGGCTTCTTGTACCTTTCCTTCTTTTCTCACAGAAACAAGTCCTATTAGCAATAGCCCGATAAGTCCAATAGTAATTTTTGCGTTTTTCATACTCTATGTTTTTATTGCAAAGGTATGGCTTATCCCGCCCACCGCCAGTGAGAAAGACTGATTTCTCACTGATTTTTCACTGATTTCTTACTATTTTCTAAACTAAAGTGGAGTTGATAGCCTCCATTTACCAAGGTAACGCTAAGATTAGCCCCCATTTTCCTTAAACAACCAAAGAGGCATCCTCTTCACTATCTATGAGAATAAATGGAAATGTATCGGCAGAAAGACTAACCAAATGTTCACAATCAGGTAATTTATATCTGTCATCAACTATAACCAGTAGCGAGTCTGAGCCTTCAACAAGGTTACTTGATAATTCCACATCATCAAGCTTCTTCACAAACCGAAAGTATTTATACCCCTCATGCTTTCTATATACCGAATCAATTTTAGCCGATCGAAAATAAATTTCTTTAGAAGCAGCAAGACTTTTACTCACCACTTCCGTCATTAACACCCGAACTGCATCTGAATAAAAAAAACAGATAACAAACGACTATCGCGACAGCAGATAAAGAAAAAACTTGACAGATATTTCTAGTCAAAATTATTGTTTTTAAGATACTTAGAAGCCGTTTTGAATTATAAAAGATCAATATAATATATTATTTATCAGCAGGTTAATTAAATATCATTTCTTAACTTTATAGCTACCAAAACATAAGTTATAAGTAATTATCCAACCAACCTAACTGATAAACAGTGGTAAGTTATAAAAAATATAGTAGAAACCAAAGAAAGGAAACGGAAACATCCTTTACGTAAGATGACAAATGCTATGCTGTACCTTACTAAGACCGCCTGTCAGTGGCAAATGCTTCTCAAGGAATTTGGCCCTTGGCAAACCATTTACTTCTATTTCCGTAAATGGAAGTTGGAAAGAGTCTTTGAGGAGTTGATGCACCATCTCCGAGAATCGGTCCGAAAAGCTTTTGGCAAAGCTATCAGCCCCATAGATTTCAGAACTGTAAGAACTTCTCATCACATTGATACGCTTGGCATAATTCCGGTGGTAGTTATTCACACTGCAAACATACTCAGGCCTGATGCCGCCAAAAAGTTCATAGTACCATCCAAAAGATGGATTGTGGACAGAACTTTTTCATGGTTCGAAAGTTTTAGAAGGCTCAGTAAAGACAACGAAGTACTTCCAGAAACTTCACAAACCATGATATACCTAACAATGATACAAATGATGCTTAACAGGACCAAATGATAAATTCGAATGTAGGGACTTAGTCGCAGCGAAATGCCCCACTCTCTTCTGAAATTATGGAATGTTATCGAACGATACTAAAGTAGGTTCAGGCATATTACCCAATCCTATTATTTTATGCAACTTCGTGCATAAAGCTATCCGGTATATTCTTTTATCTAATAATAATTTTGCAATAGGCAATCCTTTATAGTCGAAAATTAATATTTTGTTTGCCATTGATTTATGTGGGTCTTTAAAATCATAATCACTTAATAGCTGGTCTAAATATAATACATAAATATACTTGTCATCCATTGCTAAATCTAATACTTGTCCAAAACTTCTTTCTTTACTAAACAGAAGGTCGCTGTTTTTACATTCATAAAAAGATTTATCAAAATAGAAGCTCCAATCTTTTATCATGACATCGTTTTCCAAATGGTATTTTGCAAGGTATGGCAATTTGTTAGGAGTAAATACCATATTGCTCTCATAAGCAGATAAACACCCCTTTAAATTCATTCGTGACGACTGCATAGACAATTCTCCCTCAATAGGAGAATTTCCAAATCTTTGTAATGGTTGTAAATTACTATCTAACAGCGAAAAGAAACTTCCGTCTTTTCCGCATAATAGCGAAACAAAATGTTTGTCATCCAACTTCACAAAGTTATAATCCGCCGGATTTAGTTCACCTTTCTTACGCTTATAAGGTACTCTATTTCTTGATAACTCTTTAACAACCATACCATCTTTACTATCATTCAAAGACATTACAGCCAAAGTTTGCGTATTGATATCATTCAAACCAAATGTGTTTTCATGAGCGTATGTAATCATCGGTTGAAGAAATTCGCCCGGACCATTTCCTAAAGATCCATAAGCATATATTTTTTTCATTCCTGAAGGTATCGAATATACATTGCAAAAGTCCTTTTGGGCGATATGGGTCATTACTAAAAAAGTATCAACACAACCAATCCATCCCATATTAATCAATAATTCTGTATCTGATTGTTCGCATTTTACTTCTATTACCTTATCGAATGTTGAGATATTCGTATTATCCCTCAAATTACAGCTCGACAATAAGCATGAAAAAATTACTATAAAAAAAACTGTTTCTGCATAGGTTTACATACTATTAAACGATGTGTGGAAAAATTATAGCCATTTGTGCTAAAACATGACACTCATTCCTCTTAAGGTGGAATCAAAAACCTTTTCCTGTTTTGATAAAATTTGCTACTTTTGCACACATCACCTCCTTTCGTATTGGTTGATAATGATGGGGTATAAGGAGATCAGCGGGATAGACAATCGTTCTACCCTCCCATTCGTGAATCAAACGGGATATTTGCTGTTCTTTGGTCTCTTTACATGAGCAAAGTGCCATCAGAAAGCATAAATAGCCGATAAGTTTAATAGGCCGTCCCATTATTCTTCACGGTATACTACCTCAACTTTCAGATATGTGAACGGACAGTCCACAGATCCGTCACCGAAACAGGCTATTTCTCCATCCGGGAACGACTCTCCTGTAGCCAAAGCCTCCACATTTTGCAACAGTAAACCGGCTTCTTGTACCTTTCCTTCTTTTCTCACAGAAACAAGTCCTATTAGCAATAGCCCGATAAGTCCAATAGTAATTTTTGCGTTTTTCATACTCTATGTTTTTATTGCAAAGGTATGGCTTATCCCGCCCACCGCCAGTGAGAAAGACTGATTTCTCACTGATTTTTCACTGATTTCTTACTATTTTCTAAACTAAAGTGGAGTTGATAGCCTCCATTTACCAAGGTAACGCTAAGATTAGCCCCTATTTTCCTTAAATCGGTACGTAAATCAGTTATCAGTCGGTTCCTGCGTTCCATAAAAGAATCGACATTATCCAATTCTTTCCAGAATAGTTTTTTCAGATCTTCATTCAACAACAAATGGCCAGGTGCTTTAAGAAATGCCAACAATACCTCAGCAACTTGTTTTCGGAGTATACAAGTCTGATCATGATAAGTGATACTCCTCTGCAAATAATCAAATGTAAGTCCATCGACCTCCCAAACAAATTCACCTTTTTGTTGAGCAAGTGGTTGCGACGATTCAACATGATTATCTTCTATTCTGGACCCGGATAAAATTCGAACAAGAAAGAGACGAACACTCGGAATATAAAACAAACAAAAGATCAGTGAGAAAAGGACATAACTCCAAGTACGAATATTATTCCAATGCGCTTTTAAAATAACGTCCACCCAAAAAGGTCTTATAAAAGCATCCATTTTTATGCAATAACCGACTCCTGTACTATAGGCTAATAAAAAACAATCAGGTTCATTTAACCCACTCGACACTGCTATCCGCTCTCCATCCTTTAGAGAATTTATTAGTTTTATTCCGGTCTTAGCACGGATGCCATCCATACGAAGCTTCAACTGCCATTTCTGATTCAGAGAATCTACATGAATAGGGTTTCGTTCTATCAGGAAAGATTGCTTGGCTTTCTGTATAAAAGATGTATCCGCATAAACAGTATCAATGGCAAATTGACATACATTGCAAGTCCCACTTTTATCTGTAAGGGTTACTTTCTTATGCTTTGTTTGTTTCTTTCCGGTAGCGTACGCATGATTGGGATTCAATTTTCGGAATCTATATTCCAGATCTTCATCAATTGTCCGCAACAAGAGTTTTTGTGCACTTGCATTTACAACAGGCAGGCCCATACGATAAAGATAGAATCCCAAAGTAATTGTAATCCCTACCCAAAGTAAAGCCAATAAGATGCTATAGATAAATTTCATTGTTCATCATTTTCTTCTGCAAAGAAAATCAAAAAAAGAGTTGGTAACAAATAAAATATTATTTTTCTACCGCCAGTTTCATCTATAAATTTTATCAATAACAGTCTGGTATTATCCAACTGGGGCACATGCAAATATACTATTGGTTCATTGCTCTTCACACAATTTCCTAAAGCCCTTATTCCCTGCGCAAATAAAGAAGAAAACAACTTGATTTCCCCCCCCATATCACAAACCTTTATGAACAAGATAATTACCATTTTTCATACGATCTCTACTCCGCCCCGCATACCGGGGCTCATCGGCCCACATACTCGGGCTATTGGGCACAGACATGCGGGCCCGAATAAGATTCAGACCATTTTCACTAAAGTAAGTTTTCTTTTACTCATGGAATCTAATTCAGTTTTCGGAAGTGTAAGCCCTC
>OKRU01001159.1_pt1 | contig 26507 bp, 22 predicted proteins | sample 1601131 | NCBI WGS metagenome assembly OKRU01 (sample SAMEA3541558, study PRJEB24748) | human gut metagenome | biome: human gut; feature: human-associated habitat; material: faeces | place: China | collected 2012
CTGCGACCTCCTGGTCCCAAACCAGGCGCTCTAGCCAAGCTGAGCCACACCCCGATATGCTGTTTTGCCGTTTCGTTTTTGTTGTCTCACCGAAGCGACTCCAATATAATATCACCCTATTCCATACTTGTCAACACTTTTTTACATTTTTTTGAAATTAATTTTTCAAATACGATACATCCCGCGGTTTTACAATGTTTTCGGTGATTTGAAACAACAGTTTTACTGACTTCATAAAAAAGAAAAGAACACTTGCGTGTCCGAACTGAAAATTCTTATTAAATTAACACTCGTGCATATTTCTCCTTTCGTTAATCGTATGTTCATATGTCTAATTATTTCATTTTGAGTACCTTTGAAAAAATCAAGTGGCTCAAACCCAGTGTTTAAGCCACTTTGAGAGTGGACTAGACGGGAGTCGAACCCGTGTCCGAAATACAATTCCCTGTCCTTCTACGAGTGTAGTTTATTATTTAACATTCCCTCTGCCACACGATAACAAACAACCTTGTGGTTTCAGTAGCTTCATGATACGCCCGATGGCTCAAAGCTTTGCCAACGTCGTTTCTCACATAGTCGAAGCCTGGGTCCTAAAGTGTGAGTGCTCTAGGTCAGACTGCTGCCATTAGGCAGCGTATGCTAAATTATCTTCAGCGTTTAATTTTAATTTGGCCATTTAACGCATCGCCATACGACTCGCTTCTCCAGCTGCATGTACCCCGTCGAAACCTTTACTAGCCCATATTCAATTTTTTTGCGGGGTACATGCAGCTACGCTCCATGTTCTCCGCTCCGCTTCGGTCCGCCCAAACCTTTACTAGCCCATATTCATTTTTTGCTAACCAAGATTTCTGATTTTGAAATCTCTCTGTGCCTCTCGCTTTTGATCCTTCTTGGCTATGTCTGCTCTCTTATCATAAAGCTTCTTACCTTTGGCAAGTGCTATCTCTACTTTGACCAGACTCCCCTTAAAGTATACCTCCACAGGCACAATTGTGAAACCCTTTTCCTTCATCTTTGATGAAAGCTTCTCGATTTCCTTCTTGTGGAGTAAAAGCTTTTTAGGTCTGAGTGGATCCTTGTTGAAGATATTTCCCTTCTCATATGGTGTGATATGCATGCCATACAGGATAATCTCACCGTTCTCAATACGGATGAATGACTCCTTTATGCTGCCCTTTCCCATTCGAAGTGACTTCACCTCAGTTCCTGCAAGTGAAATACCGGCTTCGTATTTCTCAAGCAAAAAGTAATCGTGATAGACCTTTTTGTTGTTGGCTATTAATTTCTTTGGTTCCTTAGCCATGTCGGTATCTCCTTTCCTCAAACTGCTTTACAATACTAACACATTTTTTTACAATTGCCAATATATAAAACGCAAATTATTGTAAACCGCTGGTTCACATTTCTGTTTATTTACACTATATAATATATTATGACATCTTTTTCAATAAATCTATCACACAACGACCGACAAATAACAGATAATCAAATAAGTATTTTTAATATCATAAAAAATTTCGTCATTATTGTCATATTATTCCGCCGGTTTAAAATCAATTGTACGCATAATTTTGTCAGTACTGTCCACAACAACCTTGATCTTTTGTCCAAGCTTGTATCTCTTATTGGTGGCTGAACCGGCCAGCTCATAGGTATCCTCGTAAAACTCATAGAAATCGTCTGTCAGGTCTGTCACGCGCACAAGTCCCTCAACTGTATTTTGAAGCTCCACGAAAAAGCCCCACTCCGTGACACCTGATATAACTCCTTCAAAGCATTCACCAATATGATTTGACATGTATTCACATTTTTTAAGCTTGACTGTTTCACGCTCTGCCTCTTCTGCACGTCGTTCGGTCTCACTTGCCTGCTTTGCAACAGCATCGAGTATAGACTCATAGTGCTCCCTGCGGTTATCATTCATCCTGCCGCGGATATTTTCCTTGATGATACGGTGTATCTGCAAATCAGGATATCTGCGGATTGGTGATGTAAAGTGACAATAATAATTTGCCGCCAGTCCAAAATGTCCTGTACATGCTGTTGTATATCGTGCCTGTTTCATAGAGCGCAGTGTCAGTCTGCTTATCAGGGATTCTTCATCTGTGCCATCCACCTTCATCAAAAGCTTCTGAAGCTCCTTTGGGTGTACCTCATCAGCTCCAATATGAAGCGTATAGCCAAAATTATTGATAAATGTGGAAAGCTTTGCGATTTTTTCTGAGTCCGGCTTGTCATGTGTTCTGTATACAAAAGGTATTTCCTGCCAGAAATAATCCTCAGCCACAGTTTCATTTGCTATAAGCATAAAATCCTCAATGAGCTTTGTTGCCACATTTCTGTCATACGGCTTTATATCTATCGGATGACCATCTTCATCGAGCACAACTTTAGTCTCCGGAAAGTCAAAGTCTATAGAACCTCGTTTCATTCTCTTTTTGCGTAGAATTGCTGCAAGCTCTGCCATTTTTTCAAACATAGGCACAAGCTCCTTATATTCTTCAATCACAGCGGCATCCTTATCTGCAAGAATCTTTTTTACATTTGTGTATGTCATCCTGCGGTTTGTCTTTATGACTGTCTCTGCAATCTTATGATCGATAACTTCACCCTTTTTATTTATTGTCATAATGCAGGAAAGAGCCAGCCTGTCACATCCCTCATTCAAGGAGCATATGCCATTTGAAAGCTCTCTTGGAAGCATCGGAATTACTCTGTCTACAAGATAAACCGATGTTCCTCTCTTAAGTGCCTCCACATCAAGGGCACTGTGCTCCTGCACATAATTCGACACATCTGCTATGTGTACTCCAAGTACATAATTGTCGCCATCCATGTATAAAGACACGGCATCATCAAGATCCTTTGCATCCTCTCCGTCTATCGTGACCATCATCCAGTCGCGTAAATCCATCCTGCCGGCCATATCCGCAGGTGTCACATCCTTTGCCACATTCTGCACCTGATGCATGATTTTCTCCGAAAAATCCACCGGCAGATCATAAGCCTTTACTATAGAAAGAATATCTGTACCCGGGTCATCTATATGTCCGATTATTTCAACAACCTTGCCCTCCGGCTTTTTGCCCTTTTTACCATAGCTTGTGATTTCAACCACTACCTTATGGCCCGACATAGCACCCTTTGAGCGTTCCTTTGGTATGAAAATATCTGTGCCAAATCTGGTATTGTCAGGCACTGCAAAACCAAAATTATCACTTGCCTCATAGGTGCAGACTACCTGCTTCATGCCTCGCTCTATGACGGAAACAACCTTTCCCTCCTTGCGGCGTCCTGTTGTGACAGGTGAGATTGTAATCTCAACAGTGTCCATGTGCATCGCACCATTTACATACTCTGCAGGGATAAAAATATCATCATTCTCTCCCTCCACAGTAACAAAGCCAAATCCCCTTTGATGCGCTGTGAATACGCCGACTGTCTTTTTAATTTCCGACTTTGAGTATTTCCCGCGCTTTGAGAGTGTTATCCTTCCCTCTGCCTGCAAATCCAAAAGAATCTGTTCAAGCTGTGGTCTGTCCTCTTTTTTTACTCCGAGTACTATGCAAAGTTCCTTGATTTTCATCGGAACATACATGTCATCACACATAAAGTCATAGACCATCTTTTTTCGTGTTTCATATTTATCTATATTACTCATTATCTCTCCTTTTCGTTGCCCCATCTGATTTCAAATGCACAGGCTTTAAATAAAATTTCCTCCATTGACATTTTCATCCTATGAATGTTGATGCGATAAAAAAGACTGCCGATTTCTCGACAGTCTAAGTATTTACCATATTCCCATATTTAAGACAATTGATATAATAAAGAAAAGAACAACACATACAATTGTCGCTTTAACCAGACGTCCTTCCTTTGAACGTCCCTTGTTCTTGCCCCAATATGTATCAGCAACTCCGGCGATAGTGCCAAGTCCTGCTGACTTGCCCTCCTGGAAAAGAATAACTATAGTAATTACTAAACTGACGATTATAAATAATACCGATAAAACAATTTTTAAAGTTGCCACGATAAGACCTCCTAATTTCAATTCTAAATAACAGAACTAATATACTACGTTTTTATTGCACAGTCAAGAGTTTTCTTTTTGCTCTCTTCTTTTGATAATCTAAATCATTTTTTAATATTATACATTTTTCCATTTTATTTTACAAGAAAATACATTATAATATAATTTAAAAAAGAAACAACTTTATATTTAGGAGATTTTTATGAAGTGCATACTGTATAAAAAAGCACTTCCACTCATATTATTATCATGCCTTTTGCTTGGTGCATGCGGTAATTCCAAAAATGACGATGTATCTAAGGAGCCTCTTTCCCATACTTCTACCGAAAAGGGCACCTGGGACTCTGCTCCAAAGGTGCTTACCCCAACTGCCGACGGCACACAAACCTATACATGTGATGTAGCCAGTATCGATGCTTCAAACAGCGGCAGCGGCTATATCATAGTGAATTATCACGGTTCTAATCAAAAGGTCAAGCTTCAGATAACCGGGCCTGACGGTGTCACGTACACCTTTGATCTGCATGGAGGAAATGAAGTGTTTCCTCTGGTTGCTTCAAGTGGTTCGTATACTGTAACCGTGTTTGAAAATGTTGAGGGGACACAATATGCCACCGTGCTGTCGCAGGTGATTTCTGTCTCCATCACCGATGAATTCGGACCGTATCTGTACCCTAACCAGTATGTAAATTTCACTGCTGATTCTCTGGCTGTGAAGGAAGGCAGCTCACTGGCGTACTACTGCAGCAGCGATACTGAGGTCGTGGAAAGTGTATACAATTATATCATTTCAAACTTCAAATACGACTATGACAAGGCTAAAAATGTCAAAAGCGGCTATCTGCCTGATGTGGACAAGGTCTTTACCGAAAATACCGGTATATGCTTTGACTATGCGGCAGTCATGGCCACAATGCTAAGGACTCAGGCTATTCCCACACGTTTAGAGGTAGGATATGCCGGTGAAGAATATCATGCCTGGATCAGTACTTATATAAAGGACAAGGGCTGGATAAACGGCATCATCGAGTTTGATGGTACCTCATGGAACATGCTGGATCCAACATTTGCATCTACCAGTGATTCGCCAAAGAAGTTCATAGCACAAAAAAATGATTACATTACCAAATACGTCTATTAGGAGGACATAAATGTCTAGAAAATCCAAGATTTTGAGCAATGCAGAGCTTTCTGCCTTCTGTCAGCAGATTTCTCTTATCATAGCAGCCGGGCTGCCTACATACTATGGTGTTTCCATATTATGTGATGAAGCACCTGATAAGCAGACACATGATCTGCTTGAGCAGATATATAAGCCAATGGAGCTTGGTGCAACGCTTCACAGTGCACTTAAAGATACAGGATACTTTCCAAAATATATGATTAATATGATACAGCTGGGTGAAGAAACCGGCCGTCTTGAAGAGGTCTTAAACTCACTCTCAAAGTACTATGACCGCGAAGACGAAATAGCTTCAGGCATTAAAAGTGCCGTTGCCTATCCTCTCGTGCTTTCTGCAGTGATGATTGCCGTTATTGTCGTTATGATTGCCAAGGTTTTACCTGTATTCTCACAGATATATGCCGAGCTTGGAAGTGAGCTTACCGGCACCGCTGCCGTGCTCATGAAGCTCAGTAAATACATCAATAGATATCTGCTTATCATTATAGCTTTCATGCTCTTTGCCGCACTGTTTCTTTTTATATTTTTTAAGACACGCTTCGGAAAAAAGTTCCTTATGAAAACTGCGCTTTCCATGTCAATCGCATCCAGCCGCTTTGCAAACTGCATGTTTTTAGCACTCTCAAGCGGACTCGACACAGACCGTGGTCTTGATCTGGCACAGGCTCTTGTAAACAATCCTGTCCTTGATTCTAAAATAAATGACTGCCGTAAAAATATATCTAACGGCGAGACATTTTCGGAGGCGCTGCTGCACTCCAATATTTTTTCAAAGATGTACTCAAGCTGGATTGCAATCGGCAGCAAAACCGGGTCTATGGACGAGGTCATGCAGCATATATGTACATCCTGTGAGGATGACACAGATGCAAGGCTGTCACGATTCATATCAGTGATTGAACCTGCCATGGTTATCCTGCTTTGTATATTCATTGGCTTCATACTAGTATCATTTTTACTCCCACTGCTTGGAATTATATCAAGCATAGGATAGCTTACGGAGGCACAGTATGCTGTTTTTTGTTCAGAAAAAGAAATCAACCATATGGAAATTCATACCAATTGTGCTTTTAGCCGCATGTACCGTTTTGTTTAGTGCTTTCTCTTCAAAGCTGTCAGATGACAATACCAAAAGAAGCAAGAGCACGCTGGAACGCGCCCTCACACGAAGTATCACACAGTGCTATGCACTTGAGGGAACATACCCTCCGGACATAAATTATCTAACAGACCATTATGGTCTCACCTACAACAGCGACTATTATTACATAGACTATCAATACATCGGCTCCAATCTGCGTCCCGATGTGACAATAATAGAGAGGAAATAACCCATGTTCAAGCTAAAATCAAGATCACATCAGGCTGACAGTTTTTTTGTGATGCTGCTGTTTTTTCTTTTTGCGCTGACTGCTTTTATCCTCGTGCTGATTGGCGTAAAGCAATACAAGTCCACTGCCAATGCCATGAATTACAACTACGAGGTACGCACTGTCACATCTTATCTGCGCGAAAAAGTCAGACAGAATGATTCTGACGCTGCAATCAGTGTAGAAACAATAAATGGCACGAAGGCTCTATGTCTGAAAAACACAATAAATGACATCGTATATAATACCTTCATATACTACTATGGCGGTTCTCTAAGAGAGCTCTATGTACAGGATGGTTCCTCATACAGTCTGGACAGCGGACAAAGGATTATCGAAATCGGAGGTCTTGACATGACAGAAACCACCGACAAAATGATTACCGTAACTATCACCGATACATCCGGTGGCACTACCGATACCTACTGCTCCGTCAATTCCGACTAACCATCGTCTGACAATAAATGCAGCAATATCACGTACACCGCTCCCTAATATGCCACTCGATGCCACACAAACATACATACCACAAGGAATAAACCATGATTTCAACAAAGCTTAAACAATCGAAAAACAGAATATTCCTGCTTGAGATTACCATTAATCTGCTGCTTTTTTCAGCTCTTTTGATTGTGGGACTGCTTTTCTTCATAAAGACCCACAAGCTGACAGAAGAAACTCAGGTGCTGCATGAGGCTGTTAATGCATGCAGCAATGCAGCAAGCGCATACGAACAGGAGCATGGCGATTTAAACGCCGTATCATCACTCTTTGACGGCTCCATCTGTGCAGATGAAAAGCTATTCATTTATCTTGACAAAAGCTATCATCCATGTGATAAGGATGATGCCGCATACAAGGTTATTGTAAGCAGGCTTGGGCAGGATGCCTACGGAGTACAAAAGGCTGACATAGAGTTTATAGCAGCAGACAGCCACTGTGTATACAGCATTACTGCATGCAGCTATACTGCACTTTCCTCTGATGGAAGGACGGTGAGCACCCCATGAAAAAAAGAAGAGAATTTTCAAATTTCGGTTTTTCCACCATCCTGCTTACTTTTTCCATGATATGCATTGTCACGTTCTCTGCACTCGCCTTTGTCACAGCAAACTCTGACTATAAGCTGAGCAAACGCGTTGCTGATAACAACAGCTCGTATTACCGTGCATGTGAAAAGGTATGGGATGAGATATCACAGATTGATGCCATTCTTGCATCCGCCTACGAGGGCAGTCCTGATAAAGCAGCATACTATGAGGCCATAAAGACTGCTCTATCAGACAACGATACTGCCATAAATAAAAACCTCGCTGAAAATGAATCAAACGGCAAGGTTACCGGTCTGACCTATACCATCACCTGTACTGTAAGCGATACTCAGACTCTCACTGTAAAGCTTGATATCAACTATCCTGTCCACAGGCAGGATGCTTTTTATAAAATAAAACAATGGAAGCTCAATACCGACACAGCTTTCGAGGAAAATGATACACTAAACTTAATTGGAGGAAACTAAAATGGATGTTAAAAAGATATTAAAGGAAGCGACTGACAACGGAGCATCGGATATTTTCATAGTGGCCGGCCGCCCTCTCACATACAAATCAAAGGGAGTGATGGAGTGCCTCAATGAAATCAGAATGATTCCAAAAGAAACCTTTGAATTTGTCACATCAATCTATGCTCTTGCCGAGAGAGATATTTCAAAATTCGAGGAAACCGGAGATGATGACTTTTCCTTCGCTATACCGGGAGTATCACGTTACAGAGTGAGCACTTTCAAGCAGCGTGGCTCTTACTCTGCTGTTATCCGCGTTATCTCATTCACACTGCCAAAGCCAAGTGATTTACATATACCTGACTCTGTTATGGAGCTTGCGGAAACAAACAACGGCATGGTGCTGGTTACCGGCCCAGCCGGAAGCGGTAAATCTACCACACTAGCATGTATTATCGATCAGATCAACCATGAGAAGGAAGAACATATTATCACTCTTGAGGATCCGCTTGAGTTTTTACATCGTCATGACAAATGTATTGTGTCACAGCGTGAAATCAACACAGATACAGAAAGCTATCTCACTGCACTTCGCGCCGCACTCCGCCAGAGTCCTGACGTCATATTGCTTGGAGAGATGCGAGACTATGAGACCATCAATACAGCTGTCACAGCGGCTGAAACCGGTCACCTCATATTTTCATCACTTCACACAATTGGTGCCGCAAATACCATTGACCGAATAATCGATGCGTTTCCTGCTTCCCAGCAGCACCAGATAGCCATCCAGCTTGCATCTGTGCTACAGGCTGTTGTCTGCCAGAAGCTTTTACCTGCCACAAACGGTGAGATGGTGCCTGCTTTTGAAATCATGGTACTCACGCCTGCAATAAGGAACTTAATCCGTGAAGGCAAGGTCCATCAGATTGACGGTATCATCTACACCTCTGCAGCTGAGAATATGATTGCAATGGATACAAGCATCTTCAATCTGTACAAGGCCGGTGTAATCAGCAAGCATGTGGCAATCAGCGAGGCCACCAACCCTGAGATGATGACAAAGAGAATTAATTTAAACTAACTTCATACTTGACGGATAATATATAAAACCCCGGCATATAAACCATGAAACAGGTTTATATGCCGGGGCTTTTCATTTAGATAAATATGTTAACACAAGCAACTTACCGTTATCTATACTTTCGATATTATACGTTAATCTCTGCCTTTACTCCACTCTCATCCTTATGTGCTTCAAGCACCGGATTAACTACATCACGCAGATATACTTCTACCTGGCGAGGTGCACGTCCCACATAAAGCTCAGGCTTAAGGTTCTTTTCGATATCAGCTTTTGTCAGTCCGAATGCAGGATCTGCAGCGATTAAGTCTACGAGGTTATTCTCTTTTCCCTCTTCCTTGACTGTCTTTCCGGCCTGCATTGAGAGCTGTCTGATCTTCTCATGGAGCTCCTGACGATTTCCACCGTTCTTTACAGCATCCATCATGATGTTCTCTGTTGCCATGAATGGAATCTCTGCCATAAAGTGCTTTTCAATAACCTTTGGATATACTACCAGTCCATCCACCACATTGAGGCAGAGGTCAAGGATTCCGTCTATTGCAAGGAAGCCCTCAGGTATTGAAAGACGCTTGTTTGCTGAATCATCAAGTGTTCTCTCAAACCACTGTGTAGCTGAGGTAATTGCAGGATTCATTACATCTGCAAGAACATATCTTGAAAGAGATGCTATTCTCTCACTTCTCATAGGATTTCTCTTATATGCCATGGCTGATGAGCCAATCTGGTTCTTCTCAAACGGCTCCTCTACTTCCTTAAGATGCTGGAGCAGTCTGATATCGTTTGACATCTTTGTAGCTGATGCAGCGATGCCTGCGAGTACATTTACTACTCTCGTATCTACCTTACGGGAATATGTCTGGCCTGACACCGGATAACAATCCTTAAAGCCCATCTTCTTTGCGATCATTGGATCTATCTTGTCTATTGTCTCATTGTCTCCGTCGAAGAGCTCAAGGAAGCTGGCCTGTGTTCCTGTAGTGCCCTTAGAACCAAGGAGCTTTAATGTGCCCTGCACATACTCTAAATCCTCGAGATCCAGCATAAACTCATTCAGCCACAGTGTGGCACGCTTTCCAACTGTTGTCGGCTGTGCCGGCTGGAAATGTGTAAATGCAAGAGTTGGCTGATTCTTATACTTATCAGCAAAGTTTGCAAGCTCCGCAATAACACTTATAAGCTTTTTGTGAACGAGCTTTAATGCTTCATTCATGATGATGATATCTGTATTGTCACCTACATAGCATGAAGTTGCTCCAAGATGTATAATTCCTGCTGCCTTAGGACACTGCTGTCCATATGCATATACATGGCTCATTACATCGTGACGCACAAGCTTCTCACGCTCCTTTGCCACATCATAATTGATGTCATCCACATGTGCCTTTAATTCATCAATCTGTTCCTGTGTGATAACCGGCTTGCCATCCTGTGAAAGCCCAAGCTCCATCTCAGTCTCTGCAAGAGCAATCCAGAGCTTTCTCCAAGTGGTAAATTTCATATCCTGCGAAAAAATATACTGCATCTCTTTGCTGGCATAGCGCTCAGAAAGAGGACTTGTGTATCTGTCTGTACTCATATTCTCTCCTTTATTAGCGATTAAGCATTTTTCTCTCGAGGTCTATTTCTTTATCAAAATACTCGCCTCTGATATCATCCTTCGGTGGCTCCATCGGATATTTTCCTGTGAAACAGCCCATACAGATTGGCAATTCATCTACCATCTCATGAAGTCTGTCAATTCCAAGGTAGCCTAAAGAATCTGCACCTATAATCTGTCTGATATCCTCAATAGTCCTGTTGTAAGCGATAAGCTGCTCTCTTGCAGGAATATCTGTACCGAAATAGCAAGGCCATAAGAATGGCGGTGAACTGATGCGCACATGCACCTCTGTGGCACCCGCCTCTCTTAACATACGCACTATTCTGTCTGAGGTTGTTCCTCGCACAATTGAATCATCAATCATAACAACTCTCTTGCCCTTAACAGCCTCCTTTAATACATTGAGCTTTATCTGCACGCTTGATTCACGGCTTGACTGCTTAGGCTTGATAAATGTCCTGCCGACATAACCGTTCTTGACAAATGCTGTGCCATATGGAATGCCCGACTCAAGTGAATAACCAAGAGCAGCGGCATTTCCTGATTCCGGTACTCCTGTCACGATATCAGCCTCAACCGGTGAATCCATTGCAAGGAATCTGCCAGCCTTGATACGGCTGCCATACACGCTTACTCCGTCAATATGGCTGTCAGGTCTTGCGAAATAAATGTATTCAAACACGCATCTGGCCTGTTTTTCAGGGGCAAGTGCCATAGTCATATCAGACTCAATGCCTTTTTCAGGAGTGATGGTGATAACCTCTCCCGGCTCTACATCCCTGACAAACTCTGCACCGATTGTATCAAGCGCACAGGTCTCAGATGTAACGATATATGCATTGTCTCTCTTTCCGATGCAAAGAGGCTTAAAACCAAATGGGTCTCTGGCTGCAATAAGCTTTCTCGGGCTCTCAACCACAAGTGCATAGGCTCCCTTAAGCTTCTGGCAGGCACGTCTGACCGCCTCCTCCGCTGTTTTTGAGTTAAGACGTTCTCTTGCGATATGATAAGCTATAACCTCAGAGTCGATTGTGGTCTGGAAAATAGCTCCTGTATACTCAAGCTCCTTGCGAAGCTCCTTTGCATTTATAAGGTTTCCGTTGTGTGCCATGGCAAGTGTGCCCTTGACATAATTTAATACGAGAGGCTGTGCATTCTCACGTGTTGATGAGCCTGCTGTTGAATAGCGCACATGTCCCACTCCGATATCACCCTTCATAGGCTCTAAGATATCAGGAGTAAAAACCTCATTTACAAGGCCCATACCCTTGTGTGTGGTCACCTTACCCTTTGGCCCGTGTGTATCACTCACTGCAATACCACAGCTTTCCTGTCCTCTGTGCTGAAGCGCAAAAAGACCATAATAGATAGTGGATGCGACATTTCCTCCATCAAAATCATACATGCCGAACACACCACACTCCTCATGAAGCTCATCAAATACATGGTTATGCTCGTCAATATCAGAACACCTTTCTAATTTTGTACCGGTATGACTTTTTGTATCTATACTAGTATTTATATACTGATTTATGTTATTGTCCTGGTTCATAATATCTCCGTTTATAATTGCGAAATAGTAACGCGGAATAAATAATATATTAGCGGCTGAATTTGCTTCCTGTAAGAAGCTCAAATGCCTCTTTATATTTCTCTACAGTCTTCACAACAACCTCATCAGGTAAAAGAAGGTCATTGTCCGGATTTGCCTTGAGCCAGTCTCTTACATACTGCTTGTCAAATGAAGGCTGTCCCTGTCCAGGCTTATATCCATCAAGTGGCCAGAAGCGTGAGCTGTCAGGTGTGAGCATCTCATCGGCAAGCACTACCTCACCCTGCTCATTTAAGCCAAACTCAAACTTGGTATCTGCGATGATGATGCCCTTTGTAAGAGCATACTCTGCACATTTCTTGTAGAGAGCAATTGTATAATCACGAATCTTCTCTGCGTACTCTCTGCCCTTCTCAGGATAAATCTTCTCTAATACTTCTACTGATTTTTCGAATGAGATATTCTCATCATGATCTCCAAGATCAGCCTTGGTAGATGGTGTATAAATAGGCTCAGGGAGCTTATCAGACTCAACAAGTCCCTCCGGAAGCCTGATTCCGCAGACTGTACCGTTCTCCTGGTAGCTTGCCCAGCCGCTTCCTGTGATATATCCACGAACTATACACTCGATTGGAAGCATCTCAAGCTTCTTGCAGAGCATGCTGTTTCCGTTGAACCTGTCCTGACCGAAGAACTCCGGCATATCCTTTGCGTCTACTGAAATCATATGGTTAGGAACGACATCCTTTGTGAATTCAAACCAGAACTTAGACATCTGTGTGAGGATGGCTCCCTTGTCTGTAATTTTATTCTTTAAAATATGGTCAAAAGCGGAAATACGATCTGTTGCGACCATAATAAGACTGTCCCCGTTATCATATACTTCTCTTACTTTTCCTTCTTTGAATGGTTTAAATTCCTGCATGATTGTCCTCCATCTTATGTGTAATTTATTTTACAAATCAAATGCTACCCTTAAATTATATACCAGCTCAATTTGTAAAGTCAACGTATATTATAAGTTTTTTTAAATAATTTTACGTCATTTATAAGCAATTCTTATATTTATTATTATATCTTTAATATATCAAAACAAAAGCTCCGGTTCAAACCCTTTGTCTGCGCCGGAGCCTATATAATACAAATTTTATTTAACGATAAGTGACTTTCCTGTCATCTCTTTTGGCTGTGGAAGTCCCATAATCTCAAGCAGTGTTGGAGCGATATCTGCAAGACATCCGCCCTCACGAAGCTTGTAAGAAGGGTCAGCGTTTACAAGAATGAAAGGAACAGGATTGGTTGTATGAGCTGTATGAGGTTTTCCTGTCTCATAATCAATCATCTTCTCTGCGTTTCCGTGGTCAGCACAGATGAATAATACTCCATCCACATCCTTGATTGCCTGAACTGCATCACCTACGAGTGAATCAACTCTCTCAACAGCCTTTACAGCAGCCGGAATCACACCTGTATGTCCAACCATGTCAGGGTTAGCAAAGTTGATGATAATAACATCATACTTATCTGACTTGATAGCCTCAACAAGATCCATTCCAACCTCAGGAGCGCTCATCTCAGGCTTTAAGTCATATGTTGCAACGTCCTTAGGACTGTTTACAAGAAGACGTGCCTCATCGATATTCGGCTCCTCTACTCCACCGTTGAAGAAGAAGGTTACGTGTGCATATTTCTCTGTCTCTGCGAGACGAAGCTGTTTCTTGCCATTTGCTGCAAGATACTCACCAAATGTATTCTTGATTTCTTCCTTCTCAAAAGCGATAAGCTTATTAGGAATTGACTCGTCATAATCCTTGAAGCATACAAAGGTTGTCTTAAGGAATGGGCGCTCAAAGCCAGTAAACTTATCATCGCAAAATGCTCTTGTCATCTCACGAGCACGGTCCGGACGGAAGTTGAAGAAGATAACAGAATCATTGTCCTTTACAACAGATACCGGTGTGCCATCCTCGTTTGTGATAACTGTAGGAAGTACGAACTCATCTGTAACGTCATTTGCGTATGACTCCTCCATAGCCTTTACAGGGCATGTAGCTTTTACGCCTTCACCCTTAGTGAGTGAATCATAAGCCTTCTGCACACGGTCCCAGTTGTTATCTCTGTCCATTGCATAGTAACGTCCTGAAAGAGATGCAATCTTTCCAACACCGATTTCCTTCATCTTGGCGAGAAGCTGCTCGATATAGTCCTTTCCTGATGCAGGAGGTGTATCACGGCCATCAAGGAATGCGTGTACATATACTCTGTCAAAATTCTCCTTCTTGCAAAGCTCAAGAAGTCCGTAAAGATGCTCGATATGGCTGTGAACTCCACCATCTGAGAGAAGTCCCCAAAGATGCAGATCAGAATCATTCTTCTTGCAGTTTTCGATTGCAGAAAGTAATACCTTGTTCTTGAAGAAATCACCATCAGCAATTGCCTTTGTGATTCTTGTAAGATCCTGATATATGATACGGCCTGCGCCGATATTCATATGTCCTACCTCAGAGTTTCCCATCTGTCCGTCAGGAAGTCCAACTGCAAGACCTGAAGCTGCACCCTTTACAAAAGGACACTCTGCCATCAATTTATCCATAACAGGGGTATTTGCCATAGCGATGGCATTTCCCTCTTTGTGGTCACTTAAGCCGTAACCATCAAGTACCATTAATACTACCGGTTTCTTACTCATTTATATTTCCTCTATTCTTCATATGAGGCTTGCAAAATGCTCTATTACAGCGACATATGCAAGCTCACAAAAAATTTCATTACATAATAAATGCCACTAAATGCAGCTAAGCTGGTGAATTTAGTGACATTTAGTTATTGTGATTGTCAAATCAAATATTAAATTATGATTTAATAATTACTTGTAGTTTACGATCTTTCCAAAATCAGCCTTGAGTGAAGCGCCACCAACTAATCCACCGTCGATGTCAGGCTTTGCAAAAAGCTCTGCTGCATTTCCTGCATTTACAGATCCGCCGTACTGGATACGAACTGAATCTGCTGTAGCCTGATCATAAATCTCTGCTACACACTCACGGATTGCACCGCAGACCTCCTGAGCCTGGTCAGAAGTAGCTGTCTTTCCTGTTCCGATTGCCCAGATTGGCTCGTAAGCGATAACCATGTTTGCAACATCTGATGCAGCAACACCTGCGAGATCTGACTTAATCTGAAGTCTGATCCAGTCAAGTGTAACACCGCTCTCTCTCTGCTCAAGTGTCTCACCGCAGCAAAGGATTGGTGTAAGTCCGGCCTCGATAGCCTTCTTTACCTTCTTGTTGAGGAGTGCATCATCCTCTTTGAAGTAATCTCTTCTCTCTGAATGTCCGATGATAACATACTTAACACCTGCATCAAGAAGCATCTCTGCTGAGATTTCTCCTGTGTAAGCACCCTTCTCCTCGAAGTACATATTCTCTGCTCCAACAGCAACATTTGTACCCTTTAACGCTTCTACAACAGGTACGATGTCAATTGCAGGTACACAGTAAACAACTTCAACATCATCTGAAACTACGAGTGGTTTTAACTCTTCTACTAATTTAACAGCCTGGCTTGGAGTCATGTTCATCTTCCAGTTACCGGCTACAATTTTCTTTCTTGCCATTTTATATCTCCTTGTATTTGTATACAAATATTTTAATGTAGTTCTTTTCGCTAAGCTCAACCTTCGCCTACAGCTCGGTTTCACTAATCTCAAAGAACAGCCTCGCACTAAATTCAATCATCGCCTATGGCTCGATTTCATTAAGCTGCTTTCGGCTTATTTATCATCAGCACAAGCTACGCCAGGAAGCTCCTTGCCCTCAAGGAACTCAAGGGAAGCACCGCCACCTGTTGAGATGTGGCTCATCTTGTCGCCAAGTCCCATCTGGTTAACTGCTGCAGCTGAATCTCCACCACCGATGATTGTGATAGCATCTGATTTAGCAAGCGCCTCTGCTACTGCAAGTGTACCTGCTGCAAGTGTTGGGTTCTCAAATACACCCATTGGTCCGTTCCATACAACAGTCTTTGCTGATGCAACAGCGTCAGCGAAAAGCTCACGTGTCTTAGGTCCGATATCACAGCCCTCACGGTCTGCAGGCATCTTGTCATAATCATATGTCTCTGTCTCTACAGGAGCATCGATTGGATTTGGGAAATCCTTGATTGTAACTGCATCAACAGGAAGAAGAATCTTCTTTCCAAGTTTCTCTGCTTTTGCAAGCATCTCTTTACAGTAATCAATCTTTGTCTCATCAAGCATTGAGATACCAATCTCATAGCCCTGTGCTTTAAGGAATGTGTATGCCATTCCACCACCGATGATAAGTGTATCAGCCTTCTCGAGGAGATTGTCGATAACATTGAGCTTGTCAGCTACTTTAGCTCCACCAAGAATAGCTACGAAAGGACGTACAGGATTCTCTACTGCCTTGCCAAGGAAGTCAATTTCCTTCTGCATAAGGTATCCAACAACATTCTCTCCACCCTTAGCTGTGATGAACTTTGTAACACCTGCTACAGAAGCATGTGCTCTATGAGCAGAACCGAAAGCGTCACATACATATACATCAGCAAGGTCAGCAAGCTCTTTTGCGAATGCATCTCCGGCTTCCTGTGGCTTTGTCTCCTCTTTGCCTCTGAAACGTGTATTCTGAAGAAGAACTACATCTCCCTCTTTCATCTCTGAAACAGCCTTTGTTGCAGCCTCACCTGTTACGTTGTAATCAGCTACAAAAGTAACCTTCTGTCCAAGCTTAGCCTCAAGAGCTGCTGCTACAGGAGCAAGTGACTCACCCTCGTTTGGTCCGTTTTTAACTTTTCCAAGGTGTGAGCAAAGGATAACCTTTCCACCGTCCTTGATTAATTTCTGGATTGTTGGAAGAGCTCCGTTGATACGGTTCTCATCTGTGATTTTTCCGTCCTTAAGTGGCACGTTGAAGTCACATCTAACGAGAACTCTCTTGCCTTTTACGTTGATATCATCAATTGATTTCTTGTTTAATGACATAATATGTCCTCCCTTATTTCAAGGCATAAGCCATGTGGCCACGCCATATTGTGCATATTAAAAAATATAATTAATTCTACAATTCACAGATATTCAAAAGAAATAGCCATGTTTTAAAAAAGAGGCGCGGTTCAATTAAGACCGCGCCCCTTGAGTAGTCTTGAGATATACTGTTCTTGTGGGTACAAGAATTAAGCTAACTCAGAGAAGTACTTGATTGTACGAACCATCTGAGATGTGTAGCTGTTCTCATTATCATACCAAGAAACAACCTGTACCTCGTACAGATCGTCAGAAACCTGGTTAACCATTGTCTGTGTTGCATCGAATAATGAACCAAATCTCATTCCAACGATATCTGAAGATACGATCTCATCCTCGTTGTAACCGAATGACTCGTTAGCTGCTGCCTTCATAGCTGCGTTGATATCCTCTTTTGTAACGCCTGCTTTCTTAACAACTGCTGTAAGGATTGTTGTAGATCCTGTTGGTGTAGGAACACGCTGTGCAGATCCGATTAACTTTCCGTTTAACTCTGGGATAACAAGGCCGATTGCCTTAGCTGCTCCTGTTGAGTTAGGAACGATATTAACTGCTGCTGCACGTGAACGACGAAGGTCTCCCTTTCTCTGTGGTCCGTCAAGAGTCATCTGATCTCCTGTGTAAGCATGGATTGTTACCATGATACCAGACTGGATTGGAGCGTACTTGTTAAGTGCATCTGCCATTGGTGCTAAGCAGTTTGTTGTACAAGAAGCTGCTGAGATGATTGTATCAGAAGCCTTAAGTGTCTCATGGTTTGTATTGTAAACGATTGTAGGAAGGTCGTTTCCTGCTGGTGCAGAGATAACTACCTTACGAGCTCCAGCATTGATATGAGCCTGAGCCTTCTCCTTGCTTGTATAGAATCCAGAGCACTCTAATACAACGTCAACCTTTAAGTCTCCCCATGGGCAATTGTTTGCATCTGGGAAAGCGTAGATCTTGATTTCCTTACCACATACTGTGATAGAATCATCGCTTGCAGAAACCTCATCTGCATGCTCATACTTACCCTGTGAGCTATCATACTTTAATAAGTGTGCTAACATCTTTGGGCTTGTTAAGTCATTGATTGCTACTACGTCGTATCCTTCTGCTCCGAACATCTGTCTGAAAGCAAGACGACCGATACGGCCGAATCCGTTGATTGCTACTCTTACTGCCATTCTTAATTCCTCCTAGAATTGTAAATAAATAGTCTTATGGGACATGCGTCCCAAGCTTTCTTTATTTTACCCAATTATTCCCGAAAGTTCAAGTCCCTTTTATGACTTTGTTAATAATTTATCATTCCGCATAGAGAAACGCACTTCGATTGGTAAATATCATTGAAAATCGTTTCCACATTCATTATAATCAGACCATAACAAGCTTCGCATGTGAAAGAACCGGTCAAACGACTGTTTTCAATATTTCATATGACTTCACCAATAACATATGCAAGTCCTCACGGGCCTTGCATCCACAGAAAGGAAAACGCATGCTTTACGATACCCACATGCACACACACCACTCCGGTGACAGTGAGGCAGCGGTCCAGGACATGATCGAATCCGCCATCCGCAAGGAATTGGGCGGTATCTGCTTCACCGACCATTTTGACTATGACTATCCGGACGAACCGGACTTGTTCTTATTAGATTTTGATTCTTATTACAAAGAAATAATGTCTCTCCAGGAGAAATACAAGGGACGCATCCCGATCCTCTGGGGTGTGGAGATCGGTCTCCAGCCACAGATTGTGGATGTCAACAGATGCACCACTTCCCGCTATCCGTTCGACTTCGTCGTCGGTTCTTCCCACGTGGTACACGGCGTGGATCCCTACTATCCGAAATATTACGAAGGGCGCACCGAGCACGAAGCGTATCTGGAATATTTTGAATCAATCCTCGAGAATCTGCACACTGACGCAGACTTTGACGTATATGGGCACATCGATTACGTCGTCCGCTACGGTCCGAACCGAAACGAGGATTATTCTTATAAGAAGTACGCCAATATCATTGACGAAATTCTTCGCACTTTAATTGATATGGGACGAGGCATCGAGATCAACACCGGCGGCTTCAAATACGGACTCGGTCATCCAAATCCGACCGAGGATATCATCCACCGCTACCGTGAGCTCGGAGGAGAAATCATCACAATCGGCGCCGACGCACACGCACCGGAGCATGTTGCCTATGATTTTGCCAGGGTTCCTGCCATCCTGCTCGCCGCAGGTTTTCGGTATTATACGGTATTTAAGCAGCGGAAACCGCAGTTTCTGCCACTAGTCTGAATTTAATGAAATTTTCAAAAAAAGTTAAGAATCTTTCATTTTGGTATTGCAAATTTCATTTTTCACTGTATAATATAGGTATTGAATAGTGTTATTACTATAGCATGTGACGTACGCGAAATGAGTATGTAGTTCAATTTTATTAAACAATTATCTAATTAACTACTCAGTTACTCAATTACTTTCAGTAACTAAGAAGGAGCAGGTTTCCTCGCCTGCTCCTTTCTTCATGTATTACTTTCGAATCAATTTCTTTATCTGCGTCAATATTTCTCTAGCAATTGCCTCTCCTTTTACCAAAAGAACAGTATAATATACCGCAAAATACAACAATCCCGAAATCAACAGACTGATAAACGTTCCCAAGTTAAACATTTTCACCCATACCGAAGCTGCAATTGCCAGCACCAATGCCAGACCGATTGTTCCAAACCGAACGCTTTTGTACAGATTCCGTGTAACGTTTCGCAAGGCACACATCTGAACGATCCATACCACAAATTCTGCAATCAGTGTTCCCACTGCTGCACCTGCTGCCGCATATTGCGGAATCAACAGCGCATTCACAATTAGATCCACAAGCGCACCTGCGATCTCCGAATACAGCACCTGCTTTTCCAATCCCAGGGGAATCATTATCTGGATGCCCATCACATTCGTCATCCCAATCAGAAGCAATGTTGGCATAATGATCTGCATCGGCACAATCGCCCCTTCATAAGCAGAACCACTCAGGAAGAAAATGCCCTCTCCTGCAAACAGTATAAAATAGATCATCATTGGAGTTGCCAGAAGGATTACAAAATTCATCGCCTTCTTGGTCAACCGCTGAAACTCTTCCATCTCCCCACGCTCCATATAATAAGAAAGCCTAGGCAACATTACCGTTCCGAGCGAAGTCACGATTCCGACAAGAATCCCCTTGATCTTGACCGCAGCATTATAGTAGCCGACATCCACATTATTTTTCATCAATCCCAGCATGACCGTATCCAGATTCGTATAGATCACCGTCGCACAGGACATCGCAAAAAAGACGAGAATTGGTTTCATATGTTGCCGATAGTTGTATTTCTCTTCCGGGAACAAATCAATGTACGTGTGTGCATGTACAAAATTGCATACATTCGAAGCGGATGCTGCCAAAATCGTCAACGCACCATACACAACATAATCCGACTGCTGCCGGATCAACAAAAGCATCGCTATCACAGCAATTGCCTTAAAAATTACAGAGCGAATCGTTATATAAGTATACTGCTCCAAAGCCTTATACAACCATTCCATGCCGACTGCATTCAATAGAATCGTCAGACTGATAATAAAAATCAGAGAACTTTCCGCACGTAACCTTGGAATCGCAAACACAAAAATGCCTAACGCAAGGTACGACAGCAAACTCATGACCAGATTGATTGCCATAAGTTCATGCACCACGCGCGACAACTTTCTCCTGTCATCTCTAACTTTTGCACAGGCACGGATTCCGTATGTCGGTATTCCAAGTTGTGAGAGCATCAGAAAATACGATACCAACGAAGTCGCAAACGACACCCGACCGGTTCCTTCCGGAAGAAGGATGCGCGACACATACGGGAAGGTGATCAGTGGAAAGATAAATGACGAAAGCGTCAGGATGGTGTTCATTATAAAATTTTTTTTAACGGATTTAGTATTTTTCAAAATATTCATTGCTAATATCTGTTGTTACGGCGAAAAATTATCTCTTTCTGCCGATTATTTTTTATTTTATTAAATTCATTCATCAAATAAAAACCAATCACAAAAATAAACGAATTAAAATATACACTCATAATAGAATCCTGTATTAAACTTTGCACAGAAAGCATAAACAATATAATAGTCAGATACCCATCTTTATCTGAAAAATATACTTTTACCGAAACAACCGTAATAACACAGATTACGACCACGCAAAAAAGCCAGCCATCTCTTATTAAAATCTGATCGTACCAATTATCAATATATGAGTATGTCGAATATAAATGCGAAGTATTATTTCCATATATATCCAACCCATTACCGACCATCGAAAATTTAGTTCCAAACAAACTTATGCCATATTTAGCCAATGCATCACTTGCTAAATGAATTCTTCTTTCCATTGCTAAATCAAACAAAATTATGATCCGACTTCCCTTCTGGTACAAAAACATGCACATAATACTAACAAGTGCAAAAAATGGGAATCCGAATGTCAGTCCCCAAAATACTGCTTTCCATTTTTTCTTTAAATTCGGAACACATTTTAACAATACCGAAAAACAAATCAAAATTATGGATAAAAGAAATGACAATCGTGAATTTGTCTGATAAAAAACAAAGCAATTTGCTATTAATAATAATATAATATTTTTCCATGTAATGCTTGCCTTCTTTAAATAAATATTTAAAGCGGTTATATTAAACATAATTGTCGACGGAAATAATGCATATAAAAAACCAAGATATTTTCTACTTCGCCCTCCACTATATGTAATATAATTCGTTATAAATCCGGTCCAACTGCTTAATACTATAAAAAGCAAAAAAGCAATTGAAATCTTCATTGAAATATTTGCGATTTTTTCAAATGAAATATTACGAGAAAAATACACAAAAAAAACGGTTAGTATAAGAATATTTCGATTCGGCATGTCCGCCATCCAAATCAGTCCCCCAAACAAAACACACACCAAAAGACCATATATTGTTCGCCTTGTATATTTTGTTATCAAAGCCTCTCTTATCGTCATCAGCCCTAGACTTAAAAGTAATAAAGAATTGTAAATAACTCCTTTTATATATTGAAAATAAAAAGTTGTTGACAGCAACGTTGCTATCAAAAAAATACTATATGCAATAACTCCAAGTTCTTCTAAAGAAATCTTTGTTTTAATTTTTATTTTCATAAAGTTTCTTTCCATCCATTTTCCAGACCCAATTTATGTATCCGTTTTTTATATCATGTAATTTATTTTTCAATGCGCTTTCATCTGTTTTTATAACTCTTAAAGTTTTTACCTTTTCTGGAATAATATTTTTATTGATCCACACCGTCAGAAGTCTCTCCGATAAAAAACCAAAAAGTCTCAATCTATAATCATCCTCCTGAGACATGTCATGTTCCTTTTCTATATAAAACAAGATATCAAACAACCATTTGCAATAATTATCAAAAAGTGGTTTTTTCATTATGCACATATTATATAAATATGTTTTATTATTATATAAGAAATCATAATATGCTTGTAGATACTCTGGACATACTTTCTGTATTGCCTCACCAATCTCTCTCATATCATTTCTGTTCGGAGCAATATTAACAGATTTCAAGATAGATTTTTTGTAATACCTCGGTTTTGGAACTATAACATCATATTTCTCCATCATATGATCAATGTCATTCAAATGTGGAAAATACTTACTGCTAATACTAAAATTTGCCTTTGTAAAATATCTTCGATAATGACAACACCCAACAACATCTGCAGATATATTTTTCCATATCCAGTATACCCCCGTCAGCTCACAATAATTTTTGTTTTTAGTAGAAATATTATCTCCACAATTATCATAGTAACTATAGTTTAAAACATTTTTATTATTTTCCGTTCCCACCAATAACGTTGAATATCCATCAGGGACAACAAAGTCTATCGGCTTGTGAGAAAAAATAAACATTTTCGTATTCACAATTTGCCCCCCTTTGTCATATACGCCAGGCTTCAAACTCATGTGTAATTCTTTCATTTTCGGGAGGTAAAGTATTATAATCACCATATAATGACGAAAGATATACATGCCATCCTATAGGCGCTGGGAAAACAGTCCCCTCAAACTTTACCTCTACCTTCTCAGCAAATACCTCTCCTGGTAATCGTTCTTTCATACCATATCCCCACACCAAAACCATTCTATAATTTGATTCATCCACAATAAATTTTAATGCTGTCTTTTGAATTAATGCTGCCAATCTTTTGCTTCCTACCAGTTGCAAGAATGGATATAAAATCATTTTGCCCATCTTCTTTTTTAAGTTTGATGCATTCAGTGGTTTTGAATGCGAAATAGCTAACAGCATTTTATAAAACGATATCCTTCTGCATACTCTTTTACATTCAGATTCCGAATCTGGGACAACGTCCAACGGGAAAATATCGATCCATATCGATTTATTTTCTTTCTCCTGAACATATTTTTCCTTAATCAATGTCCTTCGATTTACCAATTTCACAAATGGATATTCCGTATTGTGAAATTCTACGCATTGAATTTGTATATCTTCACCTATGCTTTTCTCTTTCAGAATTCGAATCATTTTCTGGTAATCAGTTCTTGGCATAATGAGATCAATATCATCATCCCATGGAATAAACCCCGCATGTCGAATCGCTCCTAAAAGAGTCCCACCTCCCAAAAAAAAGGTCAGTTCTTCTTCTTCGCAGAATTTCTTGAATTGAATCAACAAATCCAATTCTATTTTTTTCACATCATCAATACTTATTTTCTTCATCCCAAAAGTATTATCTCTCCATCTGACGAGCAATATCTGCTTCCACAATTTCTTCGCCAGTTCTAATATTTAATTCAGCTTTCGAACTTTCACTTAATCCGTCAGCAACCTCACACGTCAAATCGCATGTACTGCATTTATCCAATTCTTCTTTTGAAATCAGACCATCACGATAATCACGACACACTTTCAATTCATACATACTATATGGTTGCTTTGTAAACAAAGCTTTAAGTTTATGGGTCAAAACCCACACAGTCGGCTTCCAAATATATTTATGCATTGCTGGAGAAACCGATCCAATCATCCAACACTCCCGATTACAGCACCGAACTTTTCGTCTAACTATTTCCGCCTGTGAACTATTCCATAATTCATCCCATTGTTGAAAGTTCAGATTTCCCATAACCTCTTTATCCCTAGTTCCATTACACGGCATAACATCACCATACGGATCGATAAAAAATGTATCAAAACTCATATTGCACGGAAGAAGTCGTTTCTGTCCATAGATGTAATTGATCAGACCGTGATTAAAATACGCACGAAACCACTTCTTAGGACTGTTGCTGCGAAGCAATTCGTTAACCAACTGTTCAAAATTTTTAGCCACCATTGGACGATCATGAATAATATTCTTCGCCTCAACAAAATAGAAACTGTTATGTAAAGTTGCTGTTGCAAACTCCATTCCCATCTGATCAGAGATTCGATACAACGGAACCAAATCGGAAGCATTTTTATCTTGCACAGTCATGCCAAACCCCACATCTTTCATTCCCATCTCCCGCAAACGCTTTAATGTACTATATCCTCGCTGGTAACCGTTCTGCAATCCACGAATCTCATCGTTTGTTCGTTCTAGCCCTTCAATAGAAATTCGAATTCCAATCTGTGGAAATTCTTTACACAAATCAACAATTCTTTCTGTAAAAAAGCCATTCGTAGAAATAACAATGCGATCCGACTTTTTATATAACTCACGCACTATTTCCTTCAAATCCGTACGAATAAATGGCTCTCCTCCCGTAATATTTGTAAAATACATCTTCGGCAACTTTTTTATTGTCTCAATGCTGATTTCCTCTTCTGGTCTGGAAGGCGCTTTATAGCGATTACACATGGAACAGCGAGCATTGCATCGATATGTAACAATTACGGTTCCGTTTAACTTCTGTTCTTTCGTCATCCTTATATTTCCTCTCTAATAAACTCCGCTACACGTCTTCCCATTGAATATCTAGAATACCGATTTAAGTAAGTATCTCGAGCCTGCTTGCCAACCTCATTGTTATCTTCCATACAAATTTCATCTACAAGTGTAATCAGTTCGCTCATATTTTTTTCGATCAAATATCCATTTTCTTTATTTTGAATATACATTTCCCCTAGTGTACTTGGTTTCGTTACGATTACCTTTTTTTTAAATGAAAAAGATGTAAGTAAAACGGTATCTCCGGAACAAATTCTTCCATCTGCAATCGGAATAATCACCATTTTTGCATTGACTATATATGGATACTGGTCCTTACCGGCAATATTATCCAATACTACAACATTCTCCGGTAATTTACATCGTGGAGAATACGAATCTGAAATAATCACCAACGGTAACTCAATTTTACTCCATGCTTCTACCAAAAAATCAAAGTCCCTGTTGGATCGCCCAATTGACATTGCATATCCATTTTTCTCACATCCTACAGGCACTGCAGAATCTTTCCATTCATCATAAATATCATCAATTCCAAATGGCATAACAATAATATTCTTTTTCTCAAAACCAAAATCTTTGCAGAATTGATCAGCATAACTTTCAGATGGAACATGAATATAATCCAAATAGCCGCCGCATACACACTGTTTCATAAACCACTTGTACAAAACTCCAATGAGTCCTCTTTTCGCTTTATAAGTGAAATTAAGTGCAACTACCGTATTTTCCTTTTTCACATGACACAATCTACAATAGAAACAAAAAATCAATGCATAAAATTGTTGCCAGCCTATAATCACACCATATTTCTTTCTATTTTTAAAAGCATGCCAGCCCGCTTTGAAGTATGCCTTATATCGACCGATTTCAGAAATAATTCCCGTTCGTATTCCGCAAGCCACTTCACTTACACATTGGTATTTCTGTTCGGACAACTCATTTAATCCTTCCACAAAACTCTTTATTTCATCCGCTGGACAATCCGCAAGTACTACATTTTCTACCATGTAAGTCAATAAAATTTTCATCCTCCAAAATCAATTATTGTATACTTGAATAAGTTTTCTACAATACGTCTCTGCGTCGTCTACTTCTTTTTTCTGACACATTTTTGAATA
>OKRU01001165.1_pt1 | contig 26426 bp, 22 predicted proteins | sample 1601131 | NCBI WGS metagenome assembly OKRU01 (sample SAMEA3541558, study PRJEB24748) | human gut metagenome | biome: human gut; feature: human-associated habitat; material: faeces | place: China | collected 2012
CATGATTCCGGAAAGCATTCTGAAAAAACCGGACAAGCTCACCAAACAGGAATTTAACATCATCAAGCGGCACCCGCAGGAGGGGTATCGCCTCCTTTTGGGTTCCAAACTGGATGAAGATGTCTTAAATGCTGTACTGATGCATCATGAGCGCTGCGACGGAAGCGGCTATCCTTTAGGGGTCATGGCGAATCAGATCGGAACCTATGCCAAGATGGTTGCCATTGCCGATGTTTACGATGCAACCACTTCTGCCAGAGTTTACCGTGGTCCCTTATGCCCGTTCTCTGCCATCTCGATTTTCGAGGACGAAGGTCTGCAGAAATACGATCCCAGATTCATCATGACTTTCCTGGAAAATGTGGTAAATACCTATCTGCTCAATAACGTCCGTCTCACCAACGGAACTGTCGGAACTGTTGTTTTTATTCATAAGGATAAGCTTTCTTCGCCGACGATCCGGACTGCCGGCGGTTTTGTAGACCTGAGCACACAGTCCAATCTGCAGATTGAGGCACTGATTTAGCGCACCAGATTCGATTTTAACTATTCAAAACATCATTCGTCATATAAATACTACATATAATCAAAATAATGGTTTTAGTGTATTTGAAGTAATTACAATCGTGAGACTTCCTCATAGCAAGCACTCCTAAAAGATATTTTGGTTATTTTATCCTGAAATTTCTTTTAGAGACGGAAGTTTCTAATAAAAAAAGACCATCGCTTCCAACATATAGAAGCAACAGCCTTCCATCATTCTATGAACCATCAAGCAATTTCCTAATCCTTCATCCCTATCTGACAGAATCCCTCTCATCATCTCCGGAAGCACTCTTTTTAAAAGCAATTCTTCCATCAAAGTATCTCTCAGCCCGTCTTCAGCCGGAACTTCTGCAAATCCCGCTCCGTACTGATCTTATCAATCTGGGCTCCGAGGGATGCAAGCTTCAGATGAAAATCCTCATATCCACGTTCAATATATTTAATATCATCAATCGTCGTAATTCCTTCTGCGGCCAGAGCGGCAATTACAAGTGCTGCTCCGGCACGGAGATCCGGTGCATTCACTCTTGCTCCAGTATATTTTTCCGTTCCATTGATGATCGCAATATTGCTCTCTACCTTAATATTGGCACCCATACGTGTCAATTCATCAACATACTTGAAACGATTCTCGAAAATACTCTCAGTCACTGTACTTGTTCCCTCAGAAATTCCAAGAACAACTGCCATCTGTGGCTGCATGTCTGTTGGGAATCCCGGGTATGGAAGTGTTGTCACCTGTGTATGATGAAGCGGTTTGGAAGCCACAACACGCACTGCGTCATCAAACTCTTCCACTTCACAGCCAATTTCCAAAAGTTTTGCAGTGGTTGCTTCCAAATGCTTTGGAATGACATTCTTTACTGTGACATCTCCTTTTGTTGCAGCCGCTGAAAACATAAAGGTTCCTGCCTCAATCTGATCCGGGATAATAGAATACTCTGTCTTGTGGAGTTTTCCCACACCGACGATACGGATCACATCCGTACCTGCACCACGGATCTGTGCACCCATGCTGTTTAAGAAGTTCGCAACATCCACCACATGCGGCTCTTTTGCTGCGTTCTCAATAATTGTTTTTCCCTCTGCCATAGAAGCTGCCATCATAATGTTAATGGTTGCTCCGACAGATACTTTATCCAGATAAATATGGGTTCCTGTCAGCTTTTCTGCGGATGCAAGAACAAGCCCATGTTTAATATCAACATTGGCGCCTAATGCACTGAATCCCTTTAAATGCAGATCGATTGGACGGCTTCCGATATTGCATCCACCCGGAAGTGCCACTTCTGCTCTTTTATATTTTCCTAACAAAGCACCGATCAGATAATAAGATGCTCTGATTTTTCTGATATATTCATTGTCAACATTAAAATCACGGATAAATGATCCATTGATCTTAACAGTGTGAGCGTCGATCCGGTCGACTTTTGCTCCAATTTCCTGAATTGCGTTTAATAATACATTAATATCTCTCACGTTTGGGAGATTCTCTATCGTAACAGTTTCATCCGTCATCACAGCTGCAGAAAGGATTGCCAGTGCCGCATTTTTTGCTCCGCCAATCTCAACTTCTCCAACCAAAGGATTTCCACCTTTAATTACATATTGTTCCATATCACACCTCTATGAACATTTTCGTCCAGTCTGCCATCAACTTACAGACTTATCGAATGGTTGCATACAAACACATTATTATAGTAACCATTATATCTTTTTGTCAAGCGGTTCTTTCTTCCGCTTATTATACCATTACTGACCAATATAATTCAATGGATTTACTGCAACTCCATTGATATAAATCTCAAAATGAACATGTGGACCTGTAGATCTTCCGGTACTTCCGCTCAGTGCAATGCTCTGTCCCTGTTCTACCCACTGACCTGCTGATACCAGTAATTTACTGTTATGTGCATATCGTGTCATTCTGCCATCCGGATGGCTGATGACAACATTATTGCCATATCCTTTGCTGTAACCGGCACTGACAACAGTTCCTGCACTGGATGCATAAACGGTTGTTCCGATCGGGCATCCCCAGTCAACGCCCTTGTGCATTCTTCCCCAGCGGCGTCCGAATCCTGATGTAAAATGCCCACCTGCCAATGGTTTGATATACGTTGGCGGCGTGATTGTTCCCTGCTCAATGATTGCCGGTGTCGATTCCACCATGATTGTCTGATGCGCAAGTTCCCTCGCAACCTCAATTCCATTTTCATAGGTGACAATGTCATTACGTTCTCTGTGTCCGGTTGTGCCTTCCTGGTGTACCACCTGTTTTGTCGTATACCATTCATCATTTTTTATGATGGTCGGCTCTGCGTTATAATCCTCTTCATAGACTTCACCTTTTTTAATGCGAAGGCTTAAATCCGGTTCCGGCACTGCAATGATGATCTCCTGTCCCGGATAAATCCTTACCTCTGCATTGTCAAATCCGTTCAATGCCATGATATTGGCTACTGTTGTATCATGATCCATCGCGATAACAGAAAGTACATCACCACTCTCTACTACATATATTTTATTCGTTTCTTTTTCTTTTGTTACTTCTTCTACCTGCGTTTCCACATCCGACAGTGCATCTTCGGAAATGTACTTCTCATACACTTCGACATTCTCTATAAATTCCAGTCCAAGTGTTCCAGTCTCATAACTATCATCCTTTGGATTTGCCATCGCGTATTCCATCTGATAGGTAAATGCCCCATTGGCTCCGGCAGACACCTGATCTGCAAGCGTTTGCTCCGGTATCACCTCTGTATTCTCTTTCGGATCAACTTCTGTAAGCTGTGCTGTATAAATACCACTGATATGTCCGGCTTCTTTGGAAATCTGTGTTGTAAACTGTCCTTCCGTATCAGCCTCATTTTTGACCGTATTCAAAAATTCCGTCACTTCGTCCATACTTTTGAAATTGCCGCGATAGCCTTCAATTGCTACTGTGTAGGCTCTCACCTGTGTTTCAATTTCTGATACTTTCATTTTCTCCTTCAAGGCTTCTTTTAATGCATCTTCCGTCATTAAAGAAGTGAACCAATGATTGGCTTTGCTGGAAGAATATTCATAATCCATGCAGAGAGGTTCATCACTCTCTGCTGCAAGTTCACGGCGTACCTCATGCACCGCATCATCTACGGATACATGATTTGCGACATTTCCAACAAGTTCTCCATTAAAATAAACCTGCTGGTATTTCTGTCCGATCGCGACTTTCTGCGAAACTGCAAAAAACAGTAAAACCAAAAATAAACCTGCTATCACAAATAGTTCTATGATTACTTTTTTTGTCAACTTTATTTTTTGCATTTCTTTTCATTCCTCAAACTCAAAATTTTATCAATGGTCTGCTCCACATTCAGACCATATTCGTTTACCGTGATATCCGCATATTTTTCATATAACGGAACACGTTCCTCATACAGATCTTTTAAAGTCTGTCCATCTTTTAAAACAACACCACGTCCTTTGATGTCGCTCAATCTTCTGTTTAACTCCTCAAATGGGAGCTGTAAATAAACCACAGTTCCTATGCTTTTCAAATGTTCCATCGCTTCTTTTCCATAGACAACACTTCCGCCTGTGGCAATGATCGAATGGTCGACCTCAAGCGAGCTGTTCACGCGGTTCTCCACTGCGATAAAACCGTCTGTTCCAACTTCCTCAATGATCTCCTTTAAAAGCTTGCCTTCCTCTTTCTGGATCACAAGATCTGCATCTACAAATTCATATCCTAAAACTTTCGCAAGAATGACACCTGCGGTGCTTTTTCCCACTCCAGGCATTCCGATCAGTACTATATTATCTTTTTTCATTGCTGCAAGATTCCTCTTATTATTCTTTCTTCCGCAGTGCATGTACACTTCGGTTTTCCGCTATGTCTGCACGTCTCAACTGCTGATACACATCTTTTTTTAGAATAACATAAACGTTCCCTTTGCACAAGCACAACTGCGCGAGTGTGCATCCTTGCGGAACGTTTTTTTGTAGCCGGAACGAAGTTTCCTATACATGAAAAACAGGATAATCTCCAAAGCTATATGCTTCCTCTGATTATCCTGTCTCTTTTTTTCTATTATTGTACAGATTCTGTGCCTTCCACTGCCTCTGCATTCTCTGTCACTGCATTGTCTGTTGTGCTGCTTTCGGTAGTCTCTGTTGTCTCTGTCGATTCTACGGTTGTTGTGAATAAGTTGTCAAACGTAACTTTATCCCATACTTTATCTTTTAATACCCACTCTGCATCATCCTTCCAGCCCTGAAGAACTTCATTATATAAGTCACTCTGGCGCTGACTGATGATCTCCTGTCTGTGTTCCTCTGTGGCATCTGCATCTGTGATCTCGTCAAGGCGGAGCACATAATAATTATTATCTGTCTCCACTACGTCAGAGAGCTCCCCTTCACTCTTAAGTCCCTCTAATGCGTTCAACACTTCTTCATCCAATGTGGTGTTATCTGATGAAAATGTACCTGTACTCACCGTATATCCATACTCATCTGCGGCTGTATCAAGTGTCGTGTCTGCTGCTGCATCATGGAATTTCTGAACCGTATCTGCAAGTTCTGCTTTCTCATCATCTGTATATTCCTGAGTGTTTCCTTCTGCATCTTTGTAACTGGTTTTCGATACATTGACATAACTATATGCACTTGTGTTGGCATCTGCATCACTGACATTTGTGTCTGCATCTGCAATGATCGCTGCCCGCATTTTACTTTGGACTGTCACCAAGGTAAGATATTCCTTCACAATATCTTCTGTTGCTCCGAGTGCATTGATTGCTTTATCATCATTGTCTGCCATAAACTGGGCTTCTACCTCTGCGATTTTTGCAGTCTCATCATCTGTCAATGTCACGTCATAATCTGCCATATGATTCTGTAAAATATATAAATTTTCAATCATCTCGATGACACTGTTCTTCGTGTTATCTTCCATGGTTGTTCCATTGTTATACAGATCGGATGACCACACATCGTCTCCAAAATAAGCTCTGTAAAAATCATCTGCCTCCGCCTGCTGCAGACGCGCTGCAAAATTAGCTACTCCTACCTTAATTTCCTGTCCGTCTAAGGTTGCAACGGTTTCATTTTTATTTATGCCGCCACATCCCACTAACATAGATGCTGCCAAAACACCGCTTACGAGCAGTGTTGTAAATCTCTTTACTTTCATAAATCCTCCTTGTTTTGTGGAGCAAAATGTTATTTCACTCTGTGAAATTTAACCTCCTAAATGTATCCACACGAATTTTAATACATGGATAGTCACTTTTTCTATTATAGTGCTTTTTTACCGGTGCCGCAAGATTTTTCACTCTTTTTTCACAGAGTCCTGCGCAATCTTTAAGTTTTCCCTCACACCATTTAAAAAATCTTCTATCACAGCTCTGGCATCCACATTCTTTTCCCTGGAATTTTTCTTCAAAAAATAAGTAAAATACGGTGCTTTGGCATCCATGGTAAATTTCAGGTTATTGCCATAAGACGCGATAAACTCCGGGATTTTTGCCACATCAAGTTTCGCCTTCCCGTAAAGCGTGAACTTCATGGTATCGGCTTTTTGCGAAATCTCTGTCATATAAACTGCATGCGCCAACGACTTTATTTTTGCAATGTAAAGCAGATTTTCCACCGGTTTTGGCGGATCACCGAAACGGTCGATCAGCTCCTCTAACATCTCCTCCGTCTCCTCATCCGTCTGGATGTCTGCAATACGTTTGTAGATATCAAGCTTCTGCACCTCATTCGGGATGTATCCCATCGGAATATAGGCATCGATATCAATGTCGATCGTGGTGTCAAAGCTTTCCTCCTGCTTCATACCCCTCGCCTCTTTGACTGCCTCGTTTAACATCTTACAGTAGAGGTCATAACCGACCGCTTCCATATGCCCGTGCTGTTCAGCGCCGAGCAGATTTCCTGCACCACGGATCTCAAGGTCTCGCATTGCAATTTTAAAACCACTGCCGAGCTCCGTGTACTCTTTGATCGCAGCGAGACGTTTCTCTGCGACTTCTTTTAACATCTTATCGCGCTTATACATTAAAAACGCATACGCTGTCCGGTTTGAGCGTCCCACGCGTCCGCGAAGCTGATAGAGCTGTGACAGTCCCATGTTGTCCGCATCGTGGATAATCATAGTGTTGACATTGGAAATATCAAGTCCTGTCTCAATGATCGTCGTCGACACAAGCACGTCGATCTCCCCGTTGATAAACTTGTACATGATATTTTCCAGTTCGGTCTCTTTCATCTGTCCATGCGCATAGGCGACATTCGCCTCCGGCACAAGCTCTGCGATCTTCGCTGCCACATCTGCAATCTCTTTCACGCGGTTGTATACATAATATGCCTGTCCGCCACGTGCCAGCTCTCTGGATATTGCTTCCCGCACAAGCTCCTCATTATATTCCATCACATAGGTCTGGATTGGGATCCGATCCATCGGCGGTTCTTCCAACACACTCATGTCACGGATTCCGATCAGGCTCATATGCAGCGTTCTTGGGATTGGTGTTGCGGTTAAAGTGAGCACGTCAATGTTATTTTTTAACTGCTTGATTTTTTCTTTGTGGGTGACACCAAAACGCTGTTCCTCGTCGATCATCAGAAGCCCAAGGTCTTTGAACACCACATCTTTTGACAAAAGACGGTGTGTGCCGATCACAATATCCACCTGTCCTTTTTTCAGCTGCTCTAACGTCTTTTTCTGCTCACCGGCAGAGCGGAACCGGCAAAGCAGATCGATATTCACCGGAAAATCTTTCATGCGCTGTACAAAATTATTGTAATGCTGCTGTGCCAGAATGGTTGTTGGTACCAGAAATGCAACCTGTTTTCCATCCTGTACCGCCTTAAATGCCGCACGGATGGCAATCTCTGTCTTACCATAGCCAACGTCGCCACAGATCAGACGATCCATGATCTTCGTGCTCTCCATATCTTTTTTCGTAGCCTCGATCGCAAGGTCCTGATCTTCCGTCTCCTCGAACGGGAACATCTCCTCAAACTCACGCTGCCAGACCGTATCCGGACCATAGGCAAATCCGCGCTCACTCTGCCGCACTGCGTATAAACGCACCAGATCTCCGGCAATCTCTTTGACTGCTCCGCGGACTTTCGTCTTGGTCTTATTCCATTCCTGTCCGCCAAGTTTATTTAGTTTCGGCTTTTTAGCGTCCGCGCCGGCGTATTTTTGGATCAGTTCCAGCTGTGTCGCAAGAATATAGAGATTTCCACCTCCGGCATACTCAATCTTGATATAATCCTTCACAGTTTTGTCTACTTCGATTTTTTCAATGCCGCGGTAAATTCCAAGTCCATGATTTTCATGCACGACATAGTCACCGATATTCAGATCAGTAAAACTGGCAATTTTCTCACCCCCATACATGCGGTGCCGTTTCTTTTTCTTCTTTTCCGAACCAAAAATATCACTCTCAGAAATCACAACGAACTTGACTGCCGGATACTCATACCCTTTTTTCACCTTACCATATCCTGTCATGATCTCTCCCGGACTTAAAACACGGTCAAAGTCTTCCGAGTAAAATGTCGGAAGCTCCTCGTTCATCAGATCTTCCGCAAGACGTTTTGCACGGGTTCTCGAACTCGATAGTAAGATCATGCGGTATCCGTTTTTCTTATAGCGCTTCAGGTCTTTCACAAGAAGCTCAAAACTGTTGTTGTAAGGATTCACAGTACGGCTTTCGATTGCGATGCGGTCTTTGATGTTTAACTGGTTACACTTCATATCCAGTGCAACCATTGCCACACATCGTCTCTGATTTATTTGGGCAAGTATTTCTTTGTAAGAAAAAAGTTCGCGCATCTGTCCCGGAAGAATATATCCTTTTTCCAGACGCTGTTTCATGCTCTCGGAAAACTCTGTTTCCGTGGACTGTCCACGCTCGATCGTGCGCACTGTCTCATCCAGAAATACGATGGAATCTTCTTTTTTCAGATAATCTAATAAAGATACCCTCTCCTCGCAAAAATAAGACAGATAGGCGTCCAGTCCTGCGGTAATGCCGTACTCCATCGTCTCTTCCGCAATCTGGTCTGCCATGGACTTTATGCGGTAAGCCTCCTCGGTTTTCATCTCTTTGCGGAACTTCTCTGCAGTTTTTTCTGCCTCTTTCTGAATCCTTGCGACACCATTTCTCCGTTCTTCTTCCGTCAGGACAAGTTCACACGCCGGATAAATATAGATTTCCTCAAGATTTTCAATGGAACGCTGGCTCTCCGGATCAAACGAACGGATGGAATCCACCTCATCGCCCCAAAGTTCGATTCGAAACGGCGTTTCCTCTGTTAACGGAAAAATATCAATGATTCCGCCGCGCACAGAAAATTCTCCCATTGTCTCTGCCTGATAGTTTTTCTCATATCCAAGCTCTACCAGATGTCTGGTCAGTCCGTTTAACTCCACGGTATCGCCCACAGAGATTTTCTTCACTGCCTGAATAAACTTTTCCGGGGCTGGCATCGGATTCATCAGACCGTCAAATGTAGTAATAATCGTACATTCCTTCTCCTCAGCCATCATTTTCAGGGCATTGATACGTTCTGATGTCAGAACATTTCCACGGATATCCGACTGATAAAAAAGAATATCTTTCGCCGGATAATATGCCACATTTCTATCAAAAAAACGATATTCTTCCAACAGTTCTTTCGCTTTTTGCTCATGAAAAGTAACAATGATCCTGCTGCCAGAACCATTGTGAACACTGTATACAATATGTGGTTTTACTGCGTCGATGCAGCCGGAAACCAAAATGACTCCTTCGGTCTTCTGCACTGCCTGCTCTAACTCTTCATAACCCTGCAGTTGTGTTAAGGGTTCAGTGAATGCTCTCACGCCGTTGCGCTCCTCTCTGCAGCCCGGATTTTCCCACTTTCATGATCTTAATACTCATTACTGCAAATGCTCTGTTTTACTTGTTTTTACTATTGTAATCATTCATTGCCTTGTCGACTTCGCCCTGCATCATCAAAACGGCTGCATCCATCGCATGTCCGATCGCTTCCTCCACTTTGGCGCGGTCTTCGGTACTGAAACGGCCTAACACATAATCTGCGAGATCCCAGCCTTTTGGCTTCTCACCGACACCGACTTTGATGCGCATAAAATTCTGCGTGCCTGTCATGGCAATGATGTTCTTGATTCCGTTATGTCCACCGGCACTTCCTTTCTTGCGGATACGGATATTGCCCGGTTCCAGACTGATATCATCAAAAACCACGATCAGTTCCGATTCCGGATCCAATTTATAATAATTGACCAGCTCTGCCACACTCTCACCGCTTAAGTTCATATAAGTCTGCGGCTTCGCCAGCACAACTTTCATGCCTTCGATCACGCCTTTTCCGCACAGTGCCTTGTGCTTGTTCTCACTGATACTAATATTATATTTATCTGCCAGGGCATCCATGACATCAAAGCCGATATTGTGTCTCGTCTTTTCGTACTGTTTTGTCGGATTCCCTAGTCCTACGATTAAAAACATGTCCTGTTCTCCTCTGCTTTCCATAGTTAATGCAAAACTCCAGCAGATTATTTTGCAGTTCTCGCGCGGATGATCTCAGCCGCTGCGGCTAACTGCTCCTGATCGTTGACCCCTGTGATATCTTCCGGATCATCGAGTGCAAATGCATCTACTTTAAGTCCTTTGTTTTTGATGATGGTAAGGGTATCCGGCAAATAGTACTCGCCTTGCGCATTGTTCGGTGTGAGTTTATCAAGTGCTTCCTTCAATTCTTTTGTATCAAAAATGTACATACCGGAATTGATCTCGTGCGACTCTAACTCTTCCGGTGAAGCGTCTTTGTGCTCTACGCTCTTCACAAATCTGCCTTCCGCGTCGCGGATAATTCTTCCATATCCGGTTGGATCGCCAATCATCGCAGAAAGTACGGTGACTGTATTTCCGTTTTTCTTATGATGCTCTGCCAGACGGTTTAATGTTTCTGCTGTGATAAGTGGTGTATCTCCAAATAAAATCAGCGTCTGTCCCTCATCCCCTAAGAAATCTCTGGCACATTTTACTGCATGACCGGTTCCCAACTGTTCTTCCTGTAATGCAAATTTCACATTTTTATGGGAGATGCTATTCTCCACTACTTCATGTTTATATCCTACTACCAGACAGATATCATCTGCGCCTGCACCGATTGCTGCGTCAATTGCATAATCTACAAGGCATTTTCCCTCGATCGTGTGAACCACTTTTGGAAGATCTGATTTCATCCGGGTTCCTTTTCCTGCTGCAAGAATGACTGCTTTTAACTGTTCCATTGTTCTGTTCCTCTCAATATGATTAAATAATTTCCATTGTTCTATTCCGTATGTTCTATTTTACAGAAGATTTTGAATTTGGCAAGTAAGAATGCAACTTTTATTTCTGCATGAATACGTGTATTTTTCTCATCAACATAAGCAAAAAACGAGCCGCTATCCCCATAGCGGCCCGCTCTTCTGCAGTTCTTATTCTTCCGCATCCATTGTTTCCTGATACTTTTCAAGGATCAGTTTCTGAATACGATCTCTTGTATTGGAATTGATCGGATGTGCGATATCACGGTATTCACCGTCTGCTGCCTTTCTGCTTGGCATCGCGATAAATAATCCCTTCTCTCCCTCAATGATCTTAATATCATGTACCACAAATTCTTCATCTATGGTAATGGAAACTACGGCTTTCATTTTGCCTTCCTTTTCAACTTTTCTAATTCTGACGTCTGTAATCTGCATGATGTCTCAGTCCCCCTTTTCGGTCTTCATCTAACGCAAGTTTTTGTCACCCTGTAAGTAACTCTGTGATTCTGGCTATAATACATATCTCTCATTGTTCTCAGATACGATCTTAATTCCATTCTCTCCACAATAGTATGTGTTGGCTTTCAATGTATCACGGCTCTCAACGATACAGTTTTCAATGTGTGTATTATCCCCAATATAAACATCGTTTAAAATAATGGAATTCTTGATCACACAATTTTTTCCGACAAATACCTTCTTAAATAAGATAGAATTTTCAACCTTGCTGTTGATAATACATCCGCTCGCGATCAGGCTGTTTTTCACGTCTGATCCTGCATTATATTTTGCCGGTGGAAGATCATCCACTTTCGAGAAAATTCCCGGTTCTTCTTTAAAGAAGTAATTTCTGACTTCCGGTTTTAAGAAGTCCATATTCGTCTGGTAATAAGAATCCACGGATGCAATATTGCTCCAGTATTCTTTCATCTTATAACCATAGATACGCTTCATATTCTTATAACGGATCAGGATATCCGTTACAAAATCCCATCTTCCCTCATCAGCACTCCGCTCTAACATCTCAATGAGCTGTCTTCTGCGGACAATGTAGATACCTGTAGAAATCGTATTGGACTGGGAAACCATTGGTTTCTCCTCAAACTCAACGATTCTGGAATCCTCATTCATGCGGACAACACCAAAACGGCTGACATCCACATTCGGATCCATATCTTTGCACACAACGGTGATATCTGCTTTCTTCTCGATATGGTAATCAAGGACTTTGTTAAAATCAAGTTTGTATACACAGTCACCACTGCTGATGATGACATATGGCTCATGACGTTTTTTCAGGAAACTGATATTCTGGTACATCGCATCTGCTGTGCCACGGTACCACCAGCTGTTATCCACTGTTACAGTTGGGTTGAATACATATAAACCACCCTGTTTACGTCCGAAATCCCACCATTTGGAAGAACTTAAATGTTCATTCAGGGATCTTGCACTGTACTGTGTCAGCACTGCCACTGTCTGTACATGAGAATTACTCATATTGCTCAGAGCGAAGTCGATGCTCCGGTAACTGCCTCCGATCGGCATTGCTGCAATTGCTCGTTTGTTCGATAATTCCTGCATGCGGCTGTTATTACCGCCAGCTAAAATAATTCCTACTGCCTTCATTCTGAGTCACCTGCCTTAATAATTACTTCACCGCTGTCAAGAATTCCTTCCGGATAATCTTCTTTTGTGGTCTTGCCGGAAATTGCAGTGTTCTTTCCGACTGAGACGTTCGATGGAACTTCGGAATCCTCTCCGATCGTCACAAGACCAAAGGAGTAAATCTTCTCATTGAACTTGTTCGGTTTTTCCTCTCCAACGCCTAATGTAACGTTATCACCAATGCTGCAGTTTTCAGCAATAATTGCTTTGTCTATGACGACATTCTCACCGATCTGGGTTCCCTTCATAATAATGGAATCTCTCACGACACTGCCATTGCCGATCGTAACGCCGGCTCCGATGACAGAACTGTGAACCTCTCCGTAAATCTCAGATCCCTCTCCGATGATACTCTTCTCAACAATACTGTCTGCTGACAGATACTGCGGCTGGATAATATCGCTCTTCGTGTAAATCTTCCAGTATTCCTCATACAGGTTGAATTCCGGGATCAGATCGATCAGTTCCATATTGGCTTCCCAATAAGAGCCAAGCGTTCCTACATCTTTCCAGTATCCATTATACTCGTAAGCAAACAGACGCTGTTTCTTCTCGTGGCAGTAAGGAATGATGTGCTTACCAAAGTCACAGTTGCTCTGATCTTTCATTGCAGTCAGAGCTTCCTTCAATACCTTCCAGCTAAATATGTAGATTCCCATTGAGGCTAGATTACTTCTTGGATGTTCCGGTTTCTCTTCAAAATCCTGAATTCGTTTATCTTCATCTGCGATCACAATACCAAAACGGCTTGCCTCCTCTAATGGAACAGGCATTGTGGCAATTGTAACATCTGCGTTATTTTCCTTATGGAAATCAAGCATGACTTCATAATCCATCTTGTAGATATGGTCACCAGATAAAATCAGTACATATTCCGGATTGTACTGCTCCATGTAATTCATGTTCTGATAAATTGCATTGGCAGTTCCTGAATACCACTCACTGTTATTACTCTTCTCGTATGGTGGAAGTACTGTTACTCCTCCGTTATTACGGTCAAGATCCCACGGAATACCAATTCCGATATGGGTATTCAAACGTAATGGCTGATACTGTGTCAATACACCAACCGTATCAATTCCGGAGTTAATGCAGTTGCTCAATGGAAAATCGATAATACGATACTTGCCTCCAAATGCAACTGCCGGTTTTGCAACTTTTGATGTCAGGACACCTAAACGGCTTCCCTGACCTCCCGCTAATAGCATTGCTATCATTTCTTTTCGAATCACGTCAATCACCTCTCGTCACTTTCTAGTCAATCTAGTCCTCTTGATATTTCAAGTATATCACAACCATTTTTCAATGTACATCATTTTACACAATTTTTTCAGAAATTTTTTCTTTTTTTTGACATTTTATACAAATATATGTGTTTGTCCTGTTTTTTTCGTCAAAATAGCTAACATGGAATTGTCCGAAAAGAATTTGCAAATTCCTGATATATGGTTATAATGTAACTGTTTCAGGCGTTATACAACGCCTTGTTATAAAATGAGGAAGTTTTTCATAAACTTTTTCATCAACAATCAACGAAAAAACAGGCAGGTATCCATAATATGTATAAAATTAATTTTCAGGAACCAATACACATTCACTTTATCGGAATCGGTGGAATCAGCATGAGCGGTCTCGCTGAGATTCTTTTTGAGGAACATTTTACGATTTCCGGTTCTGACTCCAAAGAATCTGAACTCACCAGACACTTAGAGCATATGGGAATGCAGATTTTCTATGGTCAGAAAGCTTCCAATATTATAGAAGGTATCGATCTTATCGTGTACACCGCAGCGATCCGTGAAGATAACCCGGAATTTGCCGCTGCAAAAGAAAAAGGTATTCCGATGTTAAGCCGCGCAGAACTGCTCGGTCAGATCATGGATAACTATCAGAATTCCATCGCAGTATCCGGTACCCATGGAAAAACAACCACAACTTCCATGATTTCCCAGATCCTGCTCGCCGCTAAAAAAGATCCAACCATCACAGTCGGCGGTATCTTAAAAGCGATCGATGGTAATCTCCGCGTCGGAAAATCTGACGTATTTATCTCCGAGGCCTGTGAATATACAAACAGCTTTTTGAATTTCCGTCCAAAATACAGCATTATTTTAAATATAGAAGCGGAACATCTTGACTTCTTTAAAGATATTCATGATATCCGCAATTCTTTCCACTTATTTGCAAAAAATACAAAAGAAAATGGTGCCATTATCATCAACGGCGAAATTGAGAACTATCAGGAGATCGTAGAGGGACTCGCTCCACAGGTCATTACCTACGGTATGAGTGATGCCTGCGATTTTTATCCTGCTGATATCACCTTTAACGAAAAAGCATGTGCAAACTTCACTGCCATGTACCACGGCGAGAAAGTCATGGATGTCGCCCTGAATGTACCCGGACTGCACAATGTTTCGAATGCACTCGCTGCCATTGCGCTTGCCCTTGACTTAAAGATTTCAAAAGAAGACATTCTTGCAGGCCTTTCTGCTTTCGGCGGTGCAGACAGACGTTTCCAGTATAAAGGATGCGTAGATGGCGTCACGGTCATTGATGATTATGCACATCATCCGACAGAGATCCGCGCTACGTTGACCGCCGCGGAAAAATATCCACACAAACGTCTGGTGCTTGTATTCCAGCCACATACTTACTCCAGAACAAAGGCATTTTTAAATGATTTTGCAGAGGTTCTCTCCATGGCAGATGTTGTGGTATTAGCTGATATTTATGCAGCCCGCGAAAAGAATACTTTCGGCATCAGTTCCAGAGATATCGAAGCAAAATTAAAGGAAAAAGGCACGGATGTCCATTATTTTCCTTCCTTTACAGAAATTGAAAACTTTTTATTAAAAAATTGTATAAACGGTGATTTGTTGATAACTATGGGCGCCGGAGACATTGTAAATGTTGGCGAACACCTGCTTGGCAGATAACTTATCCACATTATCCACATTCAATTGGGGAAAACTTCAACTTTTGAATGTGGATTTTTTTGTTTACATAAAGTTATCCACATTTTTATGTCAAAAAGCTGTGAGTCCTTGTATTTCCTCACTTTCGTACGTTTTTCACAAAATGAGGTTTTCCTGGAACTCTTTTTTATCCACATTATCCACACTTTTGAAAACCCTTGATTTTACTGGGTTTGTTGGCAATTTTTTTCTTCTCTTTTTTACATTCCTGTGCTATAATTTGGGACGAGCTGATGGATAGGATATTCCATCCAGCTTTGTATGAAAGGAAGGAACACAATGGCAAATATAACACTTCATAGTGACAGTCAGACCTCTGCCACCAGTGTATCGAATATTTTCATTGATGAATATATGTCTGATGCCAATGGAGAGTTTGTAAAAATATATCTTTATCTGTTACGGCAGTTAAACGCGCCGGATGCTGCGTTTTCCATTTCTGCCATGGCAGATAAATTCGAACATACCGAAAAGGACATTAAGCGTGCTTTAAGTTACTGGGAGCGTATGCATCTGCTCCGCCTGGAATATGACTCCAGTGAGAATCTGACCGGCGTCTGTTTTTTAGACACCAAGCGCAGACCATCTGAGAACGAAGACCCTGTGACTGTATCCACACAGGAAACTGCTTCTTCTGAATATTCCGCAGCCGTATCCCCGGAAGAATCTTCTTTGAAGCCATCTGTTCCGGAACCGAAGAACTACTCTGCTGAGGATATCTCCATGTTCCGCAAACAGGAATCTGTGGCAGAACTTTTATTTATTGCTGAGCGTTATCTGGGACGTATTTTAACCCCAACGGATATGAACAGCATTTTATACTGGTACGACGGTCTTGGTTTTTCCACAGATCTCATTGAGTATCTGGTGGAGTACTGCGTGAGCAAAGGACACACCAGTATCCGCTACATAGAAAAGGTTGCCCTTGCCTGGGCTGATAATCACATTACAACCGTAGAACAGGCAAAGCTGACTGCCGGTCTTCACAGCCAGCTTTATTTTTCCGTTATGAAGGCACTGGGAATCAATGGACGTTCCCTTGTTCCGGCAGAGACAGCCTATATTGATAAGTGGCGGTCTGAATATGCATTTTCATCTGAGGTCATCACGACTGCCTGTGAACGCACCATACAGGCGATACATCAGCCAAAGTTTGAATATATTGACTCTATTCTGACCAGCTGGAAGAAGAATCACGTAAGCACTTTGGAAGATATTGCAAGACTGGATGAAGCTCACCAGAAGAAGAAAAAAACTGCGGTTCCAAACACTGCACTGGCAGCCCAGCCGAAAAACCGCTTTAATAATTTTGAACAGCGTTCCTACGATTACGATCAGCTGGAAAAAATGCTGCTCACAACTTCTGCACAACACTAGATGATGCAGTATCCTCATCTTACAGGACAACAGGGAGAATCCAATGGCATTGAATAATTCGCAATATGACGAAATTTTTCGTTCTTACGACGCAAAACAGCTAAAAGCACAACATCAGTTAGAAGAGCGCACAAAAGCTGCCTATGAACGTTCCCCGGAACTGAAGGCATTAGATGCCTCTATTGCGGAGATTTCCGTGGCATCCGCAAGACGTCTCTTAGATGGGGACAGTTCTGCACTCACCGAATTAAAAGCGGAACTGAAAAATCTCCGCACAAGAAAGAAAGCTCTCATGAAAGAACTCTCTCTCCCAGAAAACTATTTCGAGCCGGTTTATGAGTGTCCGGACTGTAAAGATACAGGCTATATCGATGGTAAACCATGCCACTGCTTCAAACAGCAGGCGATCGATCTGATCTATACCCAGTCCAATATTAAGGACATTCTTGCAAGGGAGAATTTCAGTACGCTGTCTCTGGATTATTATTCAGATTCCAACATCAACCCTGCGACAGGACTTACATCCCTTGCCACTGCCAAAGCTGCGGTTGCAAGATGCCATGAATTTGTAGATCAGTTTGATACCACTTTCGCTAATCTTTACTTTTTTGGAGATACCGGAATCGGAAAGACATTTCTCTCAAACTGCATTGCAAAAGAATTATTAGATTCAGGACATTCCGTAATCTACTTTACGGCGTTCCAATTATTTGATATATTAAGCAAAGGTGTGTTTGAAAAAGATGCAGATGCCATCGCCACACACCAGAATATTTTTGACTGCGATCTGCTCATCATTGATGATCTCGGTACGGAGCTTTCAAACTCTTTTACCACATCGCAGCTGTTTCTATGTTTAAATGAACGTATCCTAAGACAGAAGTCCACGATCATTTCCACCAACCTGAATATGAACCAGGTTGCTGATATTTATTCAGAACGTGTGCTTTCAAGGATATCCAACAGCTATACCATCATCAAGCTGTTCGGTGATGATATCCGCTTGAAAAAACGTATTCACTAGATGCTCTGGATATCCCCTTATCCAGCATCTATTGAAATAAATTGTTAATGTTTAATTTTTATGGAGGAAAACCACTCATGCCAAACGATGAAAGAATTCTAGAAACCATGCCAGACGGCGCCCTCGGCTTAATTCCCTTAAAGAGCTGTGAAGAATTAGGTGCCAAAGTTGACCAGTACTTAGTAGGCTGGAGAGAGAAAAGAGAACATGCACATAAGAACGAAGCTGCATTCAAAGGATACCACCGTGACTCTTACATCATCTCCACATCTGTACCTCGTTTCGGAACAGGTGAAGCAAAAGGTGTGATCAAAGAATCTGTCCGTGGATATGATCTTTATCTGATGGTAGACGTAACCAACTACAGCCTCACTTACTCTGTATCCGGTCACGAAAACCACATGTCCCCAGATGACCATTACGCTGATTTAAAACGTATTATCGCTGCTGTCGGCGGTAAAGCAAGACGTATCACAGCAATCATTCCTTTCTTATATGAAAGCCGTCAGCACAAGCGTACTGCACGTGAGTCCTTAGACTGTGCACTTGCATTACAGGAACTGACTGCTATGGGTGTTGACAATATCATCACTTTTGATGCTCATGATCCTCGTGTCCAGAATGCGATCCCGCTCAAAGGATTTGAGACGGTTCAGCCAGCTTACCAGTTCATCAAAGGTATCTTAAAGAACTGTGATGACTTAAAACTTGACAATGACCATTTAATGATCATCTCCCCGGACGAAGGTGGTACAAACCGTGCTGTTTACCTTGCAAATGTACTTGGTGTTGATATGGGTATGTTCTACAAACGTCGTGATTACAGCAAGATCGTAGATGGACGTAACCCAATCGTCGCCCATGAGTTCCTGGGAACTTCTGTAGAAGGAAAAGATGTTATCATTATCGATGATATGATCTCCTCCGGTGAGAGTATGATCGATGTTGCAACAGAGTTAAAGAAGAGAAAAGCAAACCGTATCTTCGTTGTCGCTACATTTGGTCTCTTCACCAATGGTCTTGACCGTTTCGACAAGGCAGTGGAAGATGGTACTATTTACAAAGTAGTTACCACAAACCTCACTTACCAGACACCGGAACTTCTTTCCAGACCATACTACATTAACTGTGATATGAGTAAATACATCGCTTACATCATTGATACTTTGAATCATGATTCATCCATCAGCGATCTGTTAAACCCATATGACAGAATCCAGAAACTGGTATCCAAATACAAAGAAGAACATAAATAATACAGTTTCCAGAGGAACTGTTCCCTACAGTTTCTCTGAAACACAAAAAAGGAATTGCAAAATGCAATTCCTTTTTTGTGTTTATAACCACTCTGTTATCTTCTGATCTTATGTATTAAAATAAGTCTACTCTTCCAGCATGTTTCTGGTTGATCACATAATATGCTGCATACTCTTCCGGTTTTAAGTATACCTGAATGATCTTAATGGAAGATGCTCTGTGACCTTCTGCTTCGAACTGTTTCTTTGCTTTCTCGATCACGTCAGCAACAACTGCTTCCTGTCCCTGGAACTGGATAAATACTTCTGGTTTCAGTTCTTCTTTCTTAGGAGCCGCCTTCTTTGCAGCAGCCTTTTTCACTGCTGTTTTTGTTGCTGCTTCTACCTTTTCTGTTGCTTTCTTTGCAGTATCTTTTACTGTTTCCTTGGTCTCAGCGACTTTTTTCCCAACTTCTTTAGCAACCGCTGCTGCCTTTGCTTCTGCTGCTGTCTTTGTCTCAACTGCTGTCTCTTTCACAGATTCTTTTGCTGGTGCAGATTTTACTGCTGCTTCTTTTACAGTATCCTTAGATGCCTCTTTCGCTGTTGTTTTTACTACTGGTTTTGCTGCTGTTGTCTTCTTTTCCATAATTGGTTCCTCCTTCAGACAAAAACTACTCACAAACTAAAAACTTCTCCATTGCTACTAATGCTTCCTGCTCATCTTCACCGTTTGCCTCAATATTGACTGTCATTCCTTTTGATGGGTTGAATGCCATAATTCCCATGATACTCTTGGCGTTGATCCTGCGATTATCACTTTCTAAAATAATCTCGCTATCAAAACGACAGGCAACCTGAACTAATTCAGCGATTGGGTTATTATGTTCTTCTGAAACATTGGATACAATAATCTCTTTTTTGCTCATGCCATTCACTTCCTCTTTCACAGTACTTCGATATCTGTTTTTCCTCCACAGATACATCAACATTTTCCATACTCTTCAAAATATATACCATTACCCTTAAATTTGCAAGGCATCCCACAGAAAACTGTTAAAGTTCAACGAAGGAACTGCGGAACCGCCTGAAATTTTATGCATTTTTTATGTATTCTTTTTACTTTTGATAAGTAAAGAATATATTTCCTGCATTAAAAAACATTTCATCTGCGTCTGCAATCGTCCGCTTATAAGTCTGCCCCATCGCCGGGTCATATAGCACAACATTATTTGCATCATATCCCACCACTAGAACAGCATCATTGCTTCCTGTCATTGCAAATACCGGGTATCCGTTGCTCACATAATACAGAATCTCATCCACCGTACAACCGGTAAGATCTAAAACAACTGCATCCTTTAAGGTGTTCAGAAGGATCTGCTTCGGTGTCTCGCCCTGGGAGATCAGAGCGCTGACGCTGATGTTGATCCCCTCTTTTTCCAGGATGGCATTCACACACTGGGCAATGCTTCCTGCTCCACTGTCCTCCTCGCCAACTACAATATCATTAAAGGCCGCCTGAGCCGTCTTTCTGGAACGTTTCCATACATACTGCTGATTTTCACCGATCACGACACCCATCTGGCTGTTTGCCATAATAATCGCGTCAGAGACACTGTCTGTTGTCAGCACGACATCTCCCTTTACATAAACATAATAACGGTTATTGTCCTTTTCTTCTTTCAGGGAGACTTCACGTTTCTGCTCTAAGATCGTCTCTTTCGGTGTCAGAATCTTCGGTGTCTTTTTCTTCGCCTCATCCTGCAGTGTGATCAGAACCTGTGTCTCTTTTTCATCCGTATTTTTTGTTGCAATATCTGCCACTTTCAGGCTGTCTCCCTCACGGTTCATGATCATGTCCTGATCTGCATCCACATAGGCAGTTCCATTGTTCTGAATACGGTTTAAGTATATGGTGTAACCACTGATGGCAATGTTCTGTACATAGTATCCCGGTTTCTCATAAGTCTTTAAGATCTCATGTTCCTCTGAGGATGTATCCATGATTTTTACCTGATACATAGGAAATAGCGTATTACCTGCAGCATCTACCACGACATCGGCCGATTTTGCCACACCATACACAAAATCCTCCTGCATAAAGCCCAATGGTTTTACATAATCAGAAGTACTCTCGGTCACATCTGTCACCTTCTCCGTGACGAAGTCGATTATATGAATCGTATCACTGCCACGGATTGCGGAAGGATCTACCCATGCCAGGAAACGGTTTGACTCAGAAATTGCGACCGCTTCATCGGAAAGTCCTTCTACCAGCACTTTCGTATCCAGTGAATTCAGATCAATGCCGTAGACATTTCCGTCCACCATAATATAAAATGCGCCGCTCTCAGTCACGTACATCAGTTGTCCTAATTCCGATTTCATTACCTCATAGGACTGGCTGGATGGGATAAACACCTGCTCCTCATTCGTATTTGCAAGGCTGTCATAATGGTAAACTGCAATTCCCACTGTACCCTCATGGATTCCACGGTTCATATAGCCATACACAATATAGTCAATGCTTCCCGCCTCATCAATATTTACGATCTTAATGTCATGCTCACCATAGTTTTCCCGGTCATCTACCCCTTCATAGCCACGGAAACTGAATACTTTTGCAAGTGTATTTGCCTCCTGATTGTAACTCCAGAGTTCTCCCTCCTGTACAAATGCGACCACTTTGCCGGACTCATTGGTCTGATACTCCACATCTTTGGAGCGGATTCCAAGCAGAATGTCGTTTCCTGAGATGCTGTCATTTTCCCCTCGGAAAATCTCTTCCATCGTTCGTTCAAAATTTAACAGATACATTCTTGTATTGGTATACCGTACTCTGTAGTATTCCTCAACGTTATAGTATTCGCTCTGTCCATTCTGTCCTACCCGTGTCACAACATAGTCCAGAACGATCACGTTATAGGTGGAAGTGATCTCCTTGACAGACGGAACCGGTGTCGTCAGCCTTGTGCCGTGAAACTCTGCCCAACTCACCTGATTCAGTGAATTGTTTAATGTCACATACTGCAAAGTCGTGTTATCGCCGGTCGTTTTTTCCATATAAGTGCTGAGAGATGATGCTTTCTCACTGTCAAAAGTCGTATCATTGAACTGTTTGACAAAATCAATACACTCCGACACATAACTGTTCTGAGATTCTATAATACGTGTGTAGTAGTAGATCATGCGATCCCCACTCTCCAACTGGATCACAAGCAGATATTCCTCATTTTTCTCCAACAGATTCTGGATTGGAAGCTCCATAGAGATCATTCCCTTATTCTCCGTGTAGGAAGTGACATCTGCATTTGCGATCAGCCTCTGTGCATCCAGACTCCTGATCTCATAAGAAATCTTATCCACTGCGGTCTGATAGGTCTGCACAGTCACCGGAAGAAGTCTGTTTTCCCCGATCGGCGTGATCGTATCACGCATATAGGCTGCATCCATTTTCTCTGTGTAACCATATAATTCGTTGATCGCCGTCTTTCCATCATATAAGGTAAGAACCGGCAATGTTGCCTCCGACATCTCTGTCGTCAGGTCTTCATTCGTCTGATTTGTCATAAAACTGAATATCATCACTGCCAGAACAAAAACGACCGGCAGAACAATTGCTTTTATTGTACCTTTCTGCACTGTAAGCCTCCAAAATCATCCATACGACTGTTTTCCCTCTTCTGTGTGCCTCAAACTGCACACAAAAATAGCTACCGCCAGAACGGCGATAGCTATATTGTATGCAGTTTTTGCCTTTTCCGCAATATTTTCTTTGGCTTCTTTTTAAATTCTTAAGAAAATTGATGGTGAAGAATAACGAAAATCACCACCATCTTCTGCAGCGGCGGTGGCGGCATCTTCTGCGGTACATCTCGTTGTTTAACATGACACCGATCAGACTGCGCCACGGATCATTTGGCCGGGGCGGAGGTGGCGGTGGCATCATTCCTGGCCGCCCCGGTGGTGGCATGCTTCCCGGTCTGCCCGGAGGTGGTGGCGGCGGTGGATTGTTTCCTCCCCAGAATTCCTCTGCCATCACGCTGTCTGTTCCATTTTTCACGGTCTGATAAATGCGCTCTGTCACCTGCTCTAACATAAGCCGGTCCGGATATTCATCGAACATGAGGCTTCCCTCGTACTCCATTTTATCGCACTCATCCTCGATCACTTCCATAATACGGGCAACATCCTTTGGATACAACTCTTTCATCCGGTCCATATCCTTTTCATATTCCATCTCTGTGAGATACAGATTCTGCATCGGATAGCTCATATAAAAAGGCACTTTCGGAGTGTCAAACTGCTGCATGCGGAAAAACTGTTCCTCTCTATAGTCCACGCGATACTCCTTATTTCCATCACATCACTATAAGATATGCAGCCATTTTTTCCCGGGTTCCTGCTTCTGCCTTATTTGCCGACAAAAATGTATTCAATCTTTTTGTAAGGTCTCTCATAACCTTCCTTCATCATCTTCATGGTTACTTCCCCATTTTCCTGCTGTGTGAATGCATACTGATTATAGGCTCCACCCTGATAAGCAAAATCGCTTCCGTTATCCTGATAATGCACATAGGTGCCCTCACCCGGAAATACGAGCATATTTAACGTATCATATGGCTTTTCCCCTACATACTGCATCACTTCATAAGCCGGGATCATACTTCCTGCTTTGGCAAACATCGGACAGGTATCAAGCGGTGCATCCACAAGATAATACTGTTTTCCCTCATAACGTTTTCCGGTATTGAAATCATACCAGATTCCTTCCGGCAGATAGACCATCTTCTTCGTCTGTCCCTGCTCTAATACCGGTGCCACAAGAAGATGTTCTCCAACTAAAAATTCATCATTTAAATTCCATGTATTTTCATCCTTTTCATAATGAAGCACCAGTGGACGCATGATCGGAAGTCCTGTTTTCTCACACTCCGCAAACAGATCGTACAGGTATGGAAGCAGGCGGTAACGCAGTTCCACAAATTTGCGGTAAATATTGACCGTCTTCTCCCCGAACTGCCACGGCTCCTGATAAATGCTTCCGTTGGACGAATGGTTTCGGAACAATGGAGAAAATGCTCCGACCTGTACCCAGCGGCATAAAAGTTCTGCCGTACAGTCCGCACCAAATCCACCGACATCCGTTCCTGCAAATGCCATTCCACTCAGTCCAAGATTGCACAACTGTGGCACTGCCATCTGAAGATGTGACCATAAACTCTGGTTATCTCCGGTCCAGACTGTTGTATACTTCTGGCTTCCTGCATAGCATGCGCGGGTGATCACAAATGGTCTTTTTCCGGTCTGTTCCTTAAGTCCCTCATAGGTTGCCTTGGACATCAGATGTCCGTATACATTGTGCATGGCTGCGTGGGTAGATTTCTGATCTTCATCCGTAAACACGACATCTGATGGCAGTTCTCCGTGAAAACTTGCCGGTTCATTCATGTCATTCCAGACTCCGGCAACGCCTATATCGGTCAGGAACTTCTGATTTTCTGCCCACCATTTACGCACCTTTGGCTGTCCGAAATCCGGGTATACAGAATCTCCCGGCCATACAGCATTCACATAGACTTCCCCTTCCGGTGTCTTTGCAAAATAATCTCCGGCAATTCCCTCATCATATTTCTCATAACCCGGATCTAATTTCACACCCGGATCGATAATGCAGACTGCCTTGAATCCATCGTCTGCCAGCTCCTGAATGGTTCCTGCCGGATCGCCGTAATCTTTCTCATTCCATGTAAAGACACGGTAGCCATCCATATAGTCAATATCAAAATGCATCGTATCACATGGGATATTCAGTTCTCGGTATTTCCCTGCTACTTTTTTAATGCAGTCTGCGGAATCATATCCCCAGCGGGACTGATGATAACCGAGTGTCCACAGCTGTGGAAGCGGAGTCCTTCCGGTCAGATAGGTATAACCGCCCACAATGTCCGGCATCGTATCCCCTGCGATAAAATAGTAATCAAGGTTTCCGGCGTCTGCACCATAGTAAAAATATGCCTGATTTTCTTTTCCAAGGTTTACATAAGATCTGTATGTATTGTCAAAGAAAATACCGTAAACACTTTCTTTTTTCAGGGTGATCAGAAACGGAATGGATTTGTACAGTGCGCGGTAAGAATCCGTGTGTGCCTGTGGGATATCGGAGTTCCAGTTTTCGTACTCATAATCCCGCTTATTCAAAAATCCGGTCTTGTCCCCAAGTCCGTAAAACTTCTCATCCCCGTCCATTTTTTTGACAGTCTGCACCGGATAGCTGCTGCTTACACCTGCGGACACATCATGTCCCTCTGCCTTTAACACTTCGAGAGATTTTTCACTTAACAGCGGTCTTAAAATACGCCCGCTGCGGTAATCTTCACAAATGCTCTTTCCATCCCGGTAAAAGTCCACATAAAATCCGTCATAAACTCTCGCTTCCAACTGTTTTGTTGCAACTGAAACATAACTGCCGCAGTCTTTTACCTCAAAATCTGTCCGGACCGCCTTCTCCCCTTCGATTGCCTTGGAGCGGTGTCCTTTTGTCTCATAAGGAACAAAGACATTCATAATACTCTCAGTAATGACCTCTAAAAATGCCTCTTCTTTTTCAAAGAAAAAATGGATTTTATTTTCTTCCACCTGATAATCCAAACGTTTACCTAACATATGTGCATCCTTTCTTACGTATAATTTTTCGTATTTTTTCGTAAGAATATTTTAGCATGTGCAGACGTTTTTTTCCATAGATATTTACTGATTTTTTGCCATGTCCTGAAGTTCACGCATCAGATCCAGATCCGACTGCTGGATCTTCATATTGGTCGTCATCGGCTCCTCACCCGGTCTGGTGAGTGTGATCTCGATCACAGTGCCCTCCTCCATCTCTCTGGAGAATACCGCACTTAAAAATGCCACAAACTTCGGATGGTTTGCAGTAAATTTATTTTTTGCATTCATAATCTTCATAATATTTGCCGGGTTCATCATAATCTTTTGTCCTTCTCTTTCCAGATGCCTAAAGCATCTTCTTTTTCTTAAAATAAATAATTTCCAAAATGATCACTAAGATACTCACTATTATAACTGCCGGATACGCATATTTCCACCCAAACTCCGGCATATTTGGGAAATTCATTCCATACCAGCCGGCGATCAGCGTGAGCGGCAGAAAAATCGTTGTCACAACCGTCAAAATGCTCATCACCTGATTCTGCTGCACCGCAATGAGTGACTGGTAAAGTTACCGGATCTTCACAAGATATTCCAGC
>OKRU01001166.1_pt1 | contig 26425 bp, 19 predicted proteins | sample 1601131 | NCBI WGS metagenome assembly OKRU01 (sample SAMEA3541558, study PRJEB24748) | human gut metagenome | biome: human gut; feature: human-associated habitat; material: faeces | place: China | collected 2012
GGCGATTTATGCACCAAATGAAGGATTGACACAAATACGTTTTAGAGAAAAGGTACAAAAATCTATGGGAATAATTTCGAATATCAGTAGATTTACGCAACGCAATCTGTGAATTAGGCAGTTGGAAGATAATAACTGATTTCAGACTGATGGCGAAATCCGTTATTGAACGGTTTGGAGTAGAAGAAAGGTTTTCAAGATTTTACCCTATCTATGAAGGTGCATATTCGACAATTGTTGTGACGTTTGCACGTTCTATGTCAGCCTTAACGTCAAGTAGTGTGAGTTTTTTGTGTATGCGAACTATACAACCATTTATCCATAATATCCTCAGAATAATTTAATTTTGCGGCAGAATCAGAAAATGTTCAGATAATGTATAAAAAGAAAATGCCATTAGATTTGGATTGCGGTGTAAGAATCGCCATTGAAGTTATGGGCGGGAAGTGGAAGTCTTGCATCCTTTACAGGCTTGAAGAAGGAAACAAGCGTCCAAGCGAGTTGCACCGTCTTTTCAAGGATGCCAGCCCTCGTGTAATAAATCAACAGCTGAAAGAATTGGAGAAGCACGGCATGATTAGGAAAATAGTCTATCCGGTGATACCTCCATGCGTGGAATACGCAATCACGGATGACGGACGGAGCCTGTTGCCTATAGTAAACTCTTTGAAAGAATGGGGAGAGAGTTTCCGCCCGAAAATGGAAGCGATATTGGAGAAAGAAAGATTCAACATTGAGACTGTTGAAAAAGACAAAAGAGGCCCGATGCTGAAGAGCAAGCTGCTGGATATATGGAGAGAATCTGTACGTGCCAGCCATCATTTCTTGACGGAGGCAGATATTGACCGGCTGACCGCGCAAGCCGAAAGTGCATTGCTGCAAATCAAGACGCTCCTGGTTGTGTGGGACAACCAGCATCCTATTGGTTTTATGGGTGTACAAGAACGGAAAATAGAGATGCTTTTTCTTCATCCTGACTATTTTCGAAAAGGATTAGGCAAAGAGCTCGTGCGGCGGGCATTTGATGAATTGGCTGTAGAATTTGTTGATGTCAATGAACAGAATCCTGATGCTGTTGAATTTTACGAACGGATGGGGTTCAAGGTGTTCAAACGCAACGAATGTGATAGCGAAGGCAATCCGTTTCCAATATTGGAAATGAAACGATAGATAGCACATGTTTTAATTGGTATTTAATCGAAAAAGGCAAGCCGGTGGAATTGCGGGAAATGATATAGTTATTCTTCTTGTTTGCTTTTCCGTATCCTGCACATTTGTAGAAGTGGCCGAACAGGCAAAGCTCAAGGTAATGATTTGTGTGAATTGCCTGTCGCATCAGGTGCTTTACGCCGGTGTGCTACTTACAGACCTGCATTTTTTTGATTTATTATGTTATATGATGTATATTTCAGTGGAGCTTAAAGCAAAAAATGATAACTTTGCCGTAATTAACACAATTGTAAAACATAAATCGTATGAAAAAATATAATGTATTGAAGGCTACCGCAGCTGCTGTGGTGGTTGCTTGCGTTGCCGCTGGATGCGAAACGGAAGAGAAACGTTCGTCGTCGCCGGTTTATGACAAGATAAATATAGAACCTCAGACAATCTATACTGGTCAATATGCTTATGCTACAGTCAGCTATAAGACACCTGGTTCGTATATATATTCGGCTGACTACAAATATGTGGTAGAAAGAGGAAATTCGGGTACGTGGACAGAGATTTCGCCCACAGAATCAGAACCTCACTTCAAGTTTCAGGTGCCTCAGAATCCTGGAACATATTCTTTGACATTCAGCGCTACGAAGATTAATTTTTCGGCGATAGGACCTAACGGTACACTTTATGGTCAGGCTGATCCGGTTTCAACCACATTTACTGTTAAGCGTGCAGATATAATCGATGCGTGCTGGGGTGATACCAAAGAACACATAGACAGCGTGCTCGGTGTGAAAGATTCGGCTGACTTAAAGGTTTGGACTGGCAAGCTGCAGCTGGGTGGCTATGACAATGTTGATTCGATTGCTGCCACTAGAACGTATGCATTCACAAACAATGGCCTCGACCGTGTGACAGAGACTATGATGTACGAGCTGAAGAGCACAAAGCAGTATGTTGACAGTCTTGATGCATTTGTTGAAGACAGTACGCAGAACTGCACTGCAATATACTATATGCTCGGACTGACAGATATAGAAATGTTTGACGCCGACAGGAACAGTGCAGTTCTTACAGGTGAAGCGGCTGAAAAGCTGCCATTCAGCGAGTGGACCTCTTACTCAACAGATAAGGAGAGAGCCATGGTGCCGAACTCTTTCTGGAACGGCTCGCTCGAAAAGTTTGAATATCAGCTTTATTCTGATAAGGCTCATGCTCTCGTTGAGATATGGTGTGAGGGCAATATGCTGATGATGAGAAGAACATACACTCCGCTGCAATAGGTGAACAGGCGGAAGTCTCCCACGTGGACTAGAGGAAACAACATAGATACAAAATAAATCGAACAAACATGAAAAAGACATTATTTGCGGCTGTCATGGCCTGTGTCGCTTCGGCACAGGCTGTGGTTGCCGAAACTGCAGATTTCATGCAGCAACCAGATTCAGTTTATCTTCTTTCTTACAGCGACAGACCCGACGGCGGTTTGAAAATGGCTTACAGCGTAGACGGCAATGATTGGATTGGCGTTGGTGGCGGTTATGCTTTCGTGAAAAGCGATTTCGGAGCGTGGGGCGCACAGAAGCGCATGTTTTCGCCATCGATGGTAAGAGGCGAAAACGGTATGTGGTACTGTGTGTGGGCAGTGAATGATAGGAATGCACAGTTTGCGGTGACTTCAACTCCTGATCTTTTCAATTGGAAACCGCAGGATTATCCTGTTGCCAAGACTGGGGAAAATGTTGTGGACCCTGTGTTGGAGTACAGCGCAGGAAAGTTTTCTGTGACGTATAAGACACTGAGCGGAAAGGTGTACAGACAGACCAGCAGTGATTTCAAGAACTGGAGCAAGCCGGCAGAAGTGAGCGAAGCGGTGTACAAGAGCCGCAGGACGAAGGCTCGTTTGAACGGAAATGATGTCAGCGGCGAGGTCAGAAAAGTGGAATGGTCTGTTGTGGACAATCTGCTGGCAAGAAGTGCGGCTTCGGCATACAAGGGTATGAAGAACGGCGAGAGAATGGCCGACGACGGTCGACGCTTTGCCGGACTGAAAGAACTGAAGGCTGAACTGAACATAAATGCTGATACTCATAAGAGCATAAGCGATATGCTCATGGGTATATTCTTTGAAGACATAAATTATTCGGCTGACGGCGGACTTTATGCCGAACTGGTAAGAAATCGTGATTTTGAATTCTCTGAGAAGGACGGACGTGCATCTGACTGGAATGCAAAGACTGCATGGAGTCTGAAGGGCGACGGATGTTCATGGGACATTGCAATGGATAATCCGATACATGCAAACAATGCGCACTATTCGGTGCTGTCGGTAGAGAAAACAGGAGCAATGCTCGTGAATGACGGTTATGACGGCATTGCTGTGAAAAAAGGTGAAAAGTATGATGTAAGTGCTTTCCTTCGCTCGCTCGACGGAAAAAGCGGCAAGGTGGCAGTTAAGCTTTTGTCTGACGGCAAGGTGATTGCTTCTGCGAATCTTTCGTATGGAAAGAATTGGAAAAAGGTGAAGGCTGTGCTTAAACCGGCGGTTGATGCCAAGGCCGCTCAGTTGGCCGTAGAGCCGATGAAGGCGGGAAAGATTGGAGTGGACTTCGTGAGCCTGTTTCCGCAGGAGACTTTCAAGAAGCGCGCCAACGGCATGAGGCGTGATCTGGCTCAGACACTGTGCGATCTGAAACCTAGATTTGTACGTTTCCCTGGAGGGTGTGTAGCGCACGGAAATGGAGTCGGCAACATTTATAGATGGAAAAATACTGTCGGTCCGCTGGAGGCACGCAAGCAGGATTTCAACCTGTGGGGCTACCATCAGAGTTTCGGATTGGGATATTATGAATATTTTCAGTTCTGTGAGGATATAGGTGCTGAGCCTCTGCCAGTAGTGGCGGCTGGTGTGCCTTGCCAAAATTCTTCGCGTGGCGGCGACGGACAGACGGGCGGTATTCCGATGGAGGAGATGGATGAGTATCTGCAGGATGTCCTTGATTTAGTGGAATGGGCCAACGGTGACCCAAAGACGTCGAAATGGGCAAAGATGAGAGCAGAAGCAGGACATCCTGAACCTTTCAATCTGAAGTATATCGGTATCGGCAATGAGGACCTCATCAGCGATTGCTTCACAGAGAGATACAAGTATCTTTGCGACGGTGTGAGGAAAAAGTATCCTGATATCACTGTGATAGGAACTGTTGGACCTTTCTATGAAGGTTCTGACTATGATTGGGGATGGAAGATTGCGAAGGAAATGAAACTGCCGATTGTCGACGAGCATTACTACAACAATCCTGGCTGGTTCATACACAATCAGAATTTTTACGATAAATACGAGCGTAATTCTACGAAAGTTTATCTTGGAGAGTATGCTTCGAGAGGAAACAGAATGGAGAATGCTTTAGTTGAGGCCCTGCATCTCATCAATGTGGAACGCAATGCAGATGTTGTTCACATGACTTCGTATGCTCCGCTTTTGGCAAAGGAAGGGCACACACAGTGGAATCCTGACTTGATTTATTTCAACAATACGGAAGTACATCCTACTGTAAACTACACCGTACAGAAACTTTTCGGAAACAATTCAGGAACGCTGTATCTGGATAATGAGCTGAAGGTAGACGACAGGCGTGAGGATGTGAAGCTGAGAGTGGCTTCGTCTGTAGTTAAGGATGAGAAGACTGGCGATATGATAATAAAGCTTGTAAACCTTCTTCCTGCAGGTGTAAACTTGAAAATCAATGCCGGACAGCTTGGCGGATATGAAAAGAATGCTCAGGTTACGCTGATGCACGGAAACTTTGACAGTCGCAATGCTGAAACTGTTAACAATGAAATCGAGGTCGGAGAGAGCTTCAATTATAGCATGCCTGAATATTCGTTCGCTGTAATCAGAATAAAGGCTGACGCAAAGAAAAAGAAGTGATGGCGCTGTTTGTTCTGACTGTGCGCCTTATTTGCGTATTGAGTTAGTGGACAGATGAAGAAAATTGTGGCAACGCACAAATAAAATTAGGGCCACGGTTGCGGATTTTTGTAATCCGTAAGCCGTGGCCCTCTTATTTTTGATGTTTGCGGAGCCAGTATAGCTTTTGATAGACGCGTGGTTATTGTGTACGGCTATGCCTTTTCGCATATGTAGTCATGAAGTTCCTTATAGAATTTATGGTGGCAGATTGTTGATGCATCACCTATTATTATGAGCTTCATTCGTGCTCGCGTTATTGCTACGTTCATTCGTCGCAGGTCGCTGAGAAAGCCGATTGTTCCGCTGTCGTTGGAGCGCACCAAGCTTATGACAATGATGTCGCGCTCCTGACCTTGGAAGCCGTCGACTGTATTGATGGATATTGCTGTTCTTATCGGCTTGAAGAAGTCGTTCTTTTTGAGCAGGCGTCTCAGGCAGTTGGCTTGTGCCTTGTATGGGCTTATTATGCCTACGTCGAGTCTTTCCTCTACAAATCTATTTCGGCTTATCTTGTTTATGTATTCTTCGAGCATCTTCATTGTAAGCTCAGCCTCGGCGACGTTGATTTTGCTGTTTTCGTTTACGACTTTTTCCTTGAAGGCGTTTTCGTCTACGGTGCTTGCTTCTGTTCCTATGGTTTCAAGCTGTTCAGAATACTTGTTGCGTATGGTCTCGTCTGATGTGTCTATCCATACCATCGGTGTGTCGTAGTCAAGTATGCTCCTGAATCTGACATCGGGTGAGGCCTCGATGCCTCCGTTGTAAAACCAGTTGGAGGAAAATTTCATTATCTCCTCGTTCATGCGGTATTGCACTTTCAGCATACGCACACATGACGGTTGGCTGACTGTGATTCTCTCCATCAGCGAAACGCCGAGTCCAGACTTTTGCGCTTCAAAACATTTGATAGTTGGCGGAAGCTGCTGATGGTCTCCTGCGAGTATGACCCTGTCCGAACGGCGTATTGCAATCCAGCAGGCTGCTTCGAGTGCTTGTGCTGCCTCGTCAATGAAGAGGGTAGAGAAGTGTGTGCCTACCATAAGGCGGTTGGATGCTCCTACCAGTGTGCAGGCTACAACGCGCGCTTCGCCGAAGAGTGATGCGTTGATGCGCATCTCAAGTTCGGATGCACGCTCGTGCAGTCGGCTTATTTTCTGGTGGAATGCCGAACTGTTGAGCTTCTTGCGGTTTTCCCTTAGTTCTCTTATGGCCTTTCGGATGCTCCACAGTTCAGGATAGTCGGGATGGCTCTCAAATCTGCGTTCATAGGTAAAGGAAAGCATCTTGTCGTTCACGCGCGACGGATTGCCTATACGCAGAACGTTGATGCCGTGATCTACAAGTTTCTCGCTTATCCAGTCTACAGCCATATTGCTTTGTGCGCAGACCATAACTTGTGTTTCACGGCGGAGCGTTTCGTATATGGCTTCTACCAGTGTTGTCGTTTTGCCTGTTCCTGGAGGTCCGTGTACGATGGCTACATCCTTCGCCTGGAGAACTTCGTTGACAGCCTGTTCCTGGCTTTTATTGAGCCACGGAAAAGACAGCGGATCGAAAGAAAATTTCTGTGGGGCGCCAGTTCCTGCAAAGAGGTCGCGGAGATACGCAAGCCTGTTGCCTTTTGCATTTGTCACCTCATCGAGTGCGCTGAACATGGCTCTGAAACTCGTCTCGTCAAAATAGAGCTGTATGCCTAGTTGTTCTGCATTTTGTATGTCTACTATTGTTTGGCTGTCGGGCACAGCAACAATCATCCTTGCATCTTCAGCATAGCTTACGGTGCAGGGATGGTTGAAGTATTTGATTTTGTTGTCTTTTGTCTGTGTGAAGAATCGGACGGGTTTGCCGTATTCAAAGCTGTGTTCAATCTCGCTTGGCACGGCCTGTTCAATTTCTACAACCAGCTGATTGAGCGAGTTGTACCACGTACGACCTGCTGTAATTGGAAACCAGCAAGTGCCCTGTTTGATTTTGCGCTCAATGCCGACTTTTTCTGTCTGAAGTCTGAAATCTTCTTTTTCGGCATTGTATTCCATTTCAAGCAGAGCTCTGTGCTTTTGAATTTCTAATATGGCTTTATGCATTTTACTGTTCGTTCAGAAAGAATGTGTTGTGCAAAGAGTTTTGCAATGTTCAGTTCTCGCAACTGAATCTTATAGCGTCGAGAATCATTCTCAATTCTTCTTTGCCTATGTTGTATCGGCTGAGGATTTCTGCATCAGCTTCCATGCCTTTGTCGAATTCCTCTGCATTGCCTTTATCGTTTATGGTTACTTTCATACCGGATGTGTAGGCCTTTACAGCTTCTTTCATTTTACCGCTTGCAAGAAGGCAATGGCCAAGATTCATCCAATCGTTTGCTGAAGCACCTTCTGTACATATATCTTCATATGTACTTATGGCTTTATCCAGTTTGTTTGTCATAAGGAGGCACCATGCAATCATACGTTTTGCAACGGTTGAGCTTTCGTCAAGATAGTTTATCTTGTAGAGCACAGGAAGAGCTTCTTCGTAGTTCTCATCTGCAATCAGACATTCGCTCTTTCGCTTAAGATATTTGATGTTGTCGCTGTCGTTTTCCAAAAGTCTGTTGTAGCATTCGGCTGCGAGTTTGAAATTTCCGAACATTCTGGCTGCATGTGCTTCGTGACTTATTGTCCACGTGGAGTCCGGTTTAAGTGAGTCAGCGTTTATGTACGCTTCCAAAGCTTGCGGGTTGTTGCTCTTCTGATAACAGAACGCGAGTTTCTGCCACAATTCGGCATCGTCTTCTACAAGTGCAGGCGACAATGATTCGAAGAGTTTTGATGCTTCTGTATAGTATTTTTTTTTCATCAGAAATTCAGCATATTCCATCACTTGCCTGCGGTCTTCCATAAGACTGCCCAGAAGAGTTGCCTTAAGCGGAGTGTATGCACCGTCTACATCGTTGAAAGGATTGCTGAATTGTGTTCTGTAGAGATAAAGGTTGAAGAAGCGGTAAAGGTCATAGATATATTGTCTGCTGAAATCCTTTGCCTTAGGTTGCACAGTTTCAGCATTCTTGAAAATTGATCCTGCTTCTTCGTCAAGCATGCCTTCTGCCATCTTGTTGGTCATCATGCTCTGTTCTATTCCGCCGATGCTTGAGAGCATGAAGCAGAATGAATATTTGTCGCTGTTGCTGAAAGGACCGGCATTGAGTATAGCCTTGATCATCGGCATTATTTTGTTGCTGTGATTCTTTTCAAAATCTCCCAATGCTGGATGCTTTATGTCGAATGGGTAAAACCAATGTGCAATGTCGTTGAAGAATGGATAGCTCTTGAGTTGTGAGAACGTTCCCATATAGACGTCTGCACCTTCCATCTGAAGTTCTGTCATTTCTGCCAACTTCTCGTTCAGTTTGCTTCCGCTCTTGCTCCAATCCGGATTCTCGTCATTTTTTGTGAGAGCTTCATCGATCTCTTCAAAGCCGAAACCAGTTTGTCTGAATTTCCCGCTTTTCATTATTTCTGGGATGATTTCGTTGCGCATCTTTGCGTTCACTTTGTCTGTATCCTTACTGAGCTGCAACTGGGTCAAGATTGTATATGCGTTTTCCTTGAAGCTCTTATTGTCGTCTGATATCAAGGCCATTCGTGCAGATATTTCCGGATAGTTCTTAAGTCGGCCGTCATATCTTATTATGATCATTATTATCCCGACAAGTGCGCGTTGTGAGGCTATGGTGCATCCGGCTTCGTATGCATCGAAAAGAAATTCCAGCTTTCGGATATCGAAATATTCAAAAAGTGAAAGCGTAGCGGCACTTACAAGAATGGCGTTGTCATTATCATCGATATTTTCTGACATAAGCATAGCATTTGCACATTCTTTGTCACTGTTGCTCCATTGTGGTGAAGTCCAGATGTGGTTGAACATCTGCAGCAACGTGCGTTCATGGTCGTCTTTGCGCTCTTTCACCTTTTGCGAGTCAGGATTGACATTTCTTTTAGAGGCTTCACCGTATGCTTCCAGGGCTGTAAATATATTTTGCAGATTTGTTCCGTCTGGTAGTGAATTCAATGTTGCACAATACTTGTCTCCCGTATTCTTTTTTATTCTGCTTCCTCTTGATGCAGAATCGCACATTGAGAATGCTTGCTGTACCAATTTGAGATATAGAGATTTGCTTTGTGGGTCGACAGTACCGTTTATCATGTATTCCAGCATATATCTATATGTGTTCTTGGCATTTTCCAGTTCCTGTTCTAGATCCCAGTTGCCCAGTAAGGCAATTTCTTTACCAAGCATATCATATGCATCATATATTTTGTGTTCGTTGATGCATTTCTCTATCATGCTAAAGTTGTTTCGGCTTCCCATAATTTCAAATTGATAATGTTTTCTAGGAGTTGTTGTGCTTATTTCTTAATGTTCCTTGCAGGTTTCTTGTCTGACTGTCTGATTTCAGACTTCTGCTTTTCTTTTTTGTCTTTGAATATTGTTCTTTTTTTATTGTCCGATTTGATGAAAGTGCTGTCTATCAAATCTCCAAAATTCTTATCGTTCTTTATCAGCTCTCTTTCCTTAAGCCAATCATAGGCGCTGGTTAATGCAGAATCAGTTGGAAGTGAGGCGTAGCTCATGAAATCCTTCTGCATTAAGCTGTCTGGTATGTTGAATTTTTCAGGAAGGAAACTTAATAGCTGATTGGTCTTTCCTTCTTCGATTTTTTTGTTGATAAGCTCCACCGCGTCATTATAGGCAGTAATGAGCTTTTTAATGTCTTCCTCGTGACCTTTTATCTTCTTTTCATTGATATACAATGCAGAGAGTTCTAAGCCGAGAGACTTGCTGTCTGCAATTCTGTTGCATCCTTTTGATTCGCAAAGAGTTGCGTATGGTTCTGGAAGCAGTGCTCCGTCATATTGGTTCTGGCACAGCATTTGTGTGCGAATGTTAAGGCTGTTTATTTGCGGTTTATTTAGTTCTTCGCTTCCTAATTTTACCGATTCAAGTATTTTATCTGCAGTAAAGTCAACTGCTGAATTTCGCGTGATGGCAACAATCTTTTCCTTTATACTGGAGGCATTTCTTATTCGAGCACTTTTTGCTGTCAGCAGATACAGTTCCATATCTCCTCCCATTACTATTTTTATAGAGTCGCCTTGTTGCTTGAGCAATACAGCTTTTATCATGTCGCTTGCAGCCCCGTCAATACTTCCACCTGCAAGTGCAGTGTCGCAATTCATTGCAGAATCAAAGGTCTTTAAAGTAATGTCAGTTTTGAGTGAATCAAACATACCGCTTTTTTCTGCAACGTAAAACGGCAGGCAGTCCATAGTCGGCATCACTCCAATCTTGAGCGATGTAGTATCTATGTCAGAACTCTTTTTATCCGACGTGCTTCCGCAAGAAATCATTATTAAAGCTGTATTAATAAACAGCAGAAGATACAGAAGTGCTTTTTTCATATATGGAATAAATATTATTGCCATTTCTTAGCTTATGCTATCCCGCTTTTCAATCAATAAAGGACAACCTGTCCGATTTTAGACAAGTTGCCCTTCTCTTTGTTTTGTGTTGTATAGATTATTCACCTTTAACGGCTGCAACACCTGGAAGAACTTTTCCTTCGATAGCTTCAAGGAGAGCACCACCACCAGTAGAGATGTAAGAAACCTTGTCTGCCATTCCGAACTTGTTGATGCAAGCTACAGAGTCACCACCACCGATGAGTGAGAATGCGCCTTCTGCAGTAGCTTCGCAGATAGCTTCTGCTATAGCCTTAGAACCGCCAGTGAAGTTGTCGAATTCGAATACACCTGCAGGACCGTTCCAAAGGATTGTCTTAGCACCCTTGATTGCTTCAGCGAATGCCTTTCTTGTTTCAGGACCAGCATCCATTCCTTCCCATCCTTCTGGTATGTCGTTAGAAGCGCAAACCTTAGTGTTGGCATCGTTAGAGAATGCATCTGCAATGATAGAGTCAGTTCCGAGAACGAGCTTTACACCGTTCTTCTTAGCCTGCTCGATAACGTTGAGAGCAACGTCAAGCTTGTCATCCTCGCAGATAGAAGAACCGATCTTTCCTCCCTGAGCCTTTGCGAATGTGTAAGTCATACCACCGCAGAGAATCAAGTTGTCAACCTTAGTAAGAAGGTTCTCGATGATACCTATCTTTGTAGAAACCTTAGAACCACCCATGATTGCAGTAAATGGACGCTTGATGTTCTTGAGGATGTTGTCAACAGCCTGAACTTCCTTCTCCATGAGGAGACCGAGCATCTTGTTGTCTGCATCGAAGTAGTCTGCTATAACAGCAGTAGAAGCGTGCTTGCGGTGTGCAGTACCGAATGCATCGTTTACGTAGCAGTCAGCGTAAGAAGCGAGAGTCTTAGCAAATTCCTTCTGCTTAGCCTTCATTTCCTTCTTTGCATCCTCGTAAGCAGGATCTGTCTTTTCGATTCCTACTGGCTTGCCTTCCTCTTCAGGGTAGAAGCGGAGGTTCTCGAGAAGAAGAACTTCTCCTGGCTTGAGAGCGTCAGCCTGAGCCTTAGCCTTCATGCAGTCGTCAACGAACTGAACCTTAACACCAAGTTTCTCAGAAACAGCATCTACAATCTGGCTCAAAGAATACTTTGCGTTTACCTTGCCTTTTGGCTTGCCCATGTGAGACATGATGATCAGGCTTCCACCTTCGTCAAGAACCTTCTTCAGTGTAGGAAGGGCTCCTCTGATTCGTGTGTCGTCTGTGATCTTTCCATTCTCATCCAATGGTACATTGAAGTCTACTCGTACGATTGCCTTCTTGCCGGCAAATTTGTAATCATTAATGTTCATAATATTGATATATTAAAATGTTGAACTTTATAAGTCTGTCGTTTTTGTTTTACATGTTCAGTATTATATGCTTCTCAGGTGTATTTTACACCATCGGTCTTTCTGCAAGTTTTACTGAACCTGACATTTTCTGCCAACAATGCAAAGTTAGTAAAAATGTCATATAAAACCAACGTGGTGAAGATTTTGTGTTTTTATTTCTCTTCTTTTGCCTTATATGTGGTAGTGAAATTCTTGCACAACAGCTTCAGACCGCATTTTTCGCATTTCGGGTTTCTAGCCGTACATACGTAACGTCCGTGAAGAAGGAGCCAATGATGTGCCTCGGGAATCTTTTCTGCCGGTATGTATTTTACCAATTCTCTTTCGACACTGTAAGGGGTGGTACATTTGTCATCGGCAAGTCCCAGCCTATGGCTTACTCTGAATATGTGCGTGTCAACAGCCATTGCCGCCTTGTTGAATATTACGGCTTGTATCACATTTGCAGTTTTTCTTCCCACTCCAGGAAGTGATACCAGATCTTCCAGCGTGTCTGGTACTTCCCCTCCGAATTTTTCCATAATCATTTTCGCCATCCCTACCAGATGCTTTGCCTTGTTGTTGGGGTAGCTTACCGTGTGGATATATTCAAACATCGTTTCTGGTGAGGCTTCTGCCATTGCCTCCGCCGTCGGATAGTCTTTGAATAATGCAGGCGTGACCATGTTTACTCTTTTGTCTGTGCATTGTGCCGACAGTATTACTGCTACTAGAAGTTGAAACGGGCTTCCATATTCAAGTTCCGTATCAGCTCCGGCCATGTTTTTTTCAAAATAATCTATTATCTTGTCAAATCTTTCTTTCTTTCTCATCTTTTTAGTGCTGTTGTCGGCTTTGATCTGCCAGGTTGCAGATGCAGGTCCGATAAGTTGATTTCCAATGCAAAGTAACTAATTTGCCTAGAATAATCCAACTCTGGTTTAATGCTTTTGCCGTTGGTGCTGTATCGCATGTGTGCAAGCATGTTTAGCTGCATTTTAACTGTTTTGTACATGTTTTAGCTGCAATTCAGCTTTTCTTTAAACAATAACCTTGTCTTTTTTACGTTGAGAGTGTTATAGTCTAGATTTATTTTTGTACTTTTGCATGCTTAATTTGTATTTTATAGAATGAGACAATTAAAGATTACCAAAAGTATCACGAACCGAGAGAGTGCATCGCTTGATAAATATTTGCAGGAAATCGGTCGTGAAGACTTGATTACGGTGGAAGAAGAAGTCGAGCTTGCGGGACGCATACGCAAGGGAGACCGTCGAGCTTTGGAGAAGCTGACAAGAGCAAATCTTCGTTTCGTGGTTTCTGTAGCAAAACAGTATCAAAATCAGGGACTCAGTCTTCCCGACCTCATCAATGAGGGAAACCTTGGCCTTATCAAGGCTGCTGAGAAATTCGATGAAACACGAGGATTCAAGTTCATCAGTTACGCCGTTTGGTGGATTAGACAGTCCATCCTGCAGGCATTGGCCGAACAGTCCCGCATCGTACGTCTGCCGCTGAATCAGGTTGGCTCACTCAACAAGATCAGTAAAGCATTCTCTAAATTTGAACAGGAAAACGAACGCAAGCCGTCTCCTGAAGAGCTTGCAGACGAGTTGGATTTGCCTGTAGACAAGATTGCAGATACGCTGAAGGTGTCTGGAAGACATATCAGTGTGGATGCACCGTTTGTTGAAGGCGAAGACAACAGTTTGCTCGATGTGCTTGTCAATGACGATTCCCCTATGGCCGACAGAAGCCTCGTGAATGAATCTCTGTCAAAGGAGATTGATAGGGCTTTGGATACTCTTACACCTAGGGAAAAGGAAATTATCCGTATGTTCTTCGGCATCGGCGAGCAGGAGAAAACTCTTGAAGAGATTGGCGACAAATTCAATCTTACACGAGAAAGAGTGCGTCAGATTAAAGAGAAGGCTATACGCAGATTGCGCACAAGTTCGCGCAGCAAGTTGTTGAAGTCCTATCTTGGATAACAGCTATTATCTTATTTTTTTTAGACAAATTAGAGAGAAGATCTGCTTGGCTGGAATCGTATATGTCATTATATATATTCCAGCCATTTTGTTTTTAAAAGCAACGTACTTTGATAGATTCAGTGATTCTGTAAGAATCTGAAAAATACAAACAAAAAATCAGTTTTAAATTTAATAATATGAACTTTCGCAGATTAGCATTTATTTCGGCATTGTTTTTGATTGTTCCGAATATTCTTTTTGCAAAGGATAAACCTGAAAAAGATAAAGAGAAGTCCAAAACTACAACAATATATATGTTTGGAGTCGGAGCCGCATTTGGCGATTCCGTTGTTTACATCACAGACGTAAACCGTGTCGACAGTGTCGTATACGAAAAAAAGACCGGATACCTCAAGAACAGAGCAGATTACAGCATGCAGCTTAAAGAATATCTTGAAAAGAAACTCGGTCTTGAAAGACGTACATGTGCTGTGTTCTATTCTGACAGCAAGGCCAAGGCCGACAAGAAGTATCAGAAGCTTTACAAGACCTACAACAATGGTGGCACATCATCTGTAATAAAGCTCGGAACAGACGAATTCCGTTATGTCTGTGTAAAAGAAGAATGATATGCAGTCGGTTTTTAGAGCTTCATTTGGCCGGTTTTTGACGCTTGTTTCTTTCCTCTGTGTCTTTTTGCTGTTTTCGTGCGATAAGTCGGATGATTCTTCAGAAGCAGATGAAACAAGTTCAAGAACTGTACTTGTATACATGGTCGCAGAGAACAGCTTGGATGCTTCAGGTTATAATTTTGCCGTGAAGGACATCAACGAGATGCTTCGCGGACGAAGCAGTATGTCAGACAACGACAGGCTTGTCATTTATTACGATGGCCAATCGGTACCTCTATTGTATGTAGTCGACAGAAAAACAAAGGCATCAGTTGCTGAAGATTTGAAGGGTATTGAAATTTTTTCAGGCGATGTCAATTCCTGTGACCCGGAAGTGCTTGATGATGTTGTATCCTATACAATGGAGCACTACCAGGCCGACAGCTACGGCATTATTTTCTGGTCGCATGCGTCAGGGTGGGTAATGCAGGATCATCAGAATGTCAAATACCGCAATGCCCATATGAATTTTTCTTTCGGGGTTGACAATGGCAAGAATTCCGGAAGTAATATGGGCAGAGAAAAGAACATTTCTGAAATGGCATCTGTATTGGGCCGTTTTCCGAAGTTCGATTTCATCATGTTTGATGCCTGTTTCATGCAGTCTGTAGAAGTTTGCCATGAATTGAAGTCCTGCTGCAATTATATCATAGGTTCACCTGCTGAGATACCCGGACCTGGAGCGCCTTACGACAAGATTATGTCGCCGATGTTTTCCGACAAGCTTAGTGTTGAAGGTATAGTTGATGCCTATTACAGTTACTACAATCAGAGTTCACAGTATGGAGCGGTACTTTCTGCTGTTGATTGCTCGCAGCTTGACCAGTTGGCATCCACAACTTCTTTTTATCTCTCCAAGTACGGACAGTCCTTCAATGATGTTGACTACAGTTCCGTTCAGAACTATTTCATATACGACTCATGGAATTATTTGAAAGACGGTATGCCTGACTGCTACGACATAAATTCTCTTATGAAGCATTTGCTTTCATCGGAAGACTATCAGTCTTGGCTTCCAAGCCTTTATCAGGCTGTTCCTTACCGTAAGTCTACCAGTACATGGTATACAGCTTTCATCAACGGTTTTTTGCCGGTAAATCTGGATGAATATGGAGGCATAAGCATGTTTTTGCCTCTTGACAAGTATGTAGGTGAGAAATTTCTGTTGGACTACGAAACCACATCGTGGGCAAAGACAGTTCTATATAATTAATGTAATGTCGCTCAGCAACAATTTTGCTGAGCATACCTATTTCTGATAATATGACTTATACATATAAAGTTGGCGGACACATCTTTTCTGTTGATGATGAGTGCAGTGCTTTTGATGAAAATCTCTATCATTCGTGTGCACCATTCTCAGTTGATGCTTCATCTGAATCAGTGAAGATTTTTGCGATGTCAATTGTCTCCGGAGACAAATTCAAATCCTTGCCGTCCGATTTCATAGGCAATTTTGACGGTGGCAGTGTGACATTTTCTGTCTATTCTCTTCAATCGGGAGGTTACAGTTTTACTATATGTGAACCATCCGGCGAAGAGTGCTGCAAGCTTGTCACAACGTCCGATTTTTCTTCGTCTGAAGTATTCCTGACTGGAAACTGCGATTTGTGGAACCTCGGAATAAAGAATTCCATGATGGTAATGTACGCTTTTGCATCTGCAGGATACGACACTTTGCTCATGCATTCTTCTGTTGTCATGAATTCAGGCAAGGGATACCTGTTTCTCGGTAAAAGCGGAACAGGAAAAAGCACGCATACGCGTTTGTGGCTGAACAATATAGAAGGGTCTGAATTGATGAACGATGACAATCCTGTTGTCCGTGTCATTGACGGAACGGTTATGGTCTATGGTTCTCCTTGGAGCGGCAAGACTCCTTGTTACAGAAATGTTGAGGCTCCGGCTGGAGCTTTTGTAATGCTGGAGCAGAAACCCTTCAACAGAATTTCGCGTATGAAAGTTCTTGAATCGTTTGCTGCAATGATTTCTTCATGCTCTTCTATAAAATGGGACAAACGTATATACGATGCAATATGCTCAACCATAGGACGCATTCTGGAGACTGTTCCTCTTTATAAACTTGAGTGTTTGCCGGATAGGGAAGCGGCTGAGTTGAGCAGTAAAACGATTATGCGATGAAACAGATTGTATTGCCCAATTCAGAATTGCTTGAGCAGATATCGCAGATGGTGGCTCTGGGACAGAGAGTTACCCTGCGTGTGAAAGGAATCAGCATGAGACCTTTTATTGAGCATGCACGCGATAAGGTGGTACTTGCTCGGGCCGACCATTTCGGCAAAGGAGACGTTGTCCTAGCCGAGATTCGCAAGGGGTATTTCGTTCTTCACCGCATTGAAAGCATCAGAGACGGCAAGGTCTTGCTTCGTGGTGACGGCAACTGGAGTCAGACTGAAAGGTGTACGTTGGCAAATGTGAGAGCCAAGGCGGTTGCATTCGTCCGTAAGGGCAGGGAAGTGCGTACAGACAGTGCCTTATGGCGTATCTATTCTTTTTTGTGGTGCTCATCTCCTTTGTTCGTGCGTCGTTGTTTTCTTGCTGTCCACCGTCGTCTGCCGGGAGTGGAACGTGCTCCGCATCTGGCGTCGAAGAGATAGAATAGTTTTTGTTATAACTGATAAAATTTGTTTTGCAGTATGAGAATAAGAAAAGGACTTGAAGTAAAGGAAATATGCGGAGAGCATATAGTCATGGCTGAAGGAATGGAGAACGTTGATTTCAGCAAGATTGTAAGTCTCAATGAATCAGCCTACTTGCTGTGGACAGAATTGGCAGGCAAAGATTTTTCTGAATCAGATATGGTCAGAATCCTTCTTGACAACTACGAAGTTGATGAGCATGTGGCTGAGGCTGATGTTAAGGAACTAGTGGCAAAATGGAAGAAGGAAGGTATCGTTGAAGCGTGATACTGAATTTTTTTCGTTTGGGAGCAGTGTTGATATATTTCCGAGCGCTTGCGCATTGTGTTGCGGGCGCTCGGAATTTTGTTTACGAGCGCTCGTGTTGAAGATTGCGGGCGCTCGTAGTTCTGGTTTTGAGCGCCCGCGGTTTTTGATTTATCATTTCATGTCGCTGTTGTTGCAGTTTCGGTTTAATAATCCATGTTGCGGTAGTGGCATTATACTTTTTTGTATTATCTTTGGTCCGGAAAAACATTTGAAAACATAATTTAAACATTCGGTCGATTATGCTTGCAGAATTATTGAAGTCATCCTATTTTGCCCTTTTTCTTATCGTGGCTTTGGGATTCATGTTGGGACGTATAAAGGTGAAGGGTGTGTCGCTAGATGTTTCGGCCGTAATATTTATAGCTTTGCTTTTCGGTCATTATGGTGTGATCATACCTAAGGAATTGGGAAATTTCGGTTTGGTGCTTTTTATTTTCACAATAGGTATACAGGCTGGTCCTGGATTCTTCGATTCTTTCCGATCGAAGGGCAAGACACTCATAATCATAACGCTTCTTCTAGTATGTTCCGCGGCTCTGTCGGCTGTCGGTATGAAGTTCCTTTTCGGACTTGATGTTGCCTCAACCGTGGGTCTTATGACCGGTGCATTGACGAGCACTCCAGGTTTGGCTGTGGCTATTGACACTACTGCATCACCGTTGGCTTCCATTGCATACGGTATAGCTTATCCTTTTGGCGTAATAGGAGTGATTCTGTTTGTCAAGCTTCTTCCGCGCATTATGCGTGTCGACCTCGATGCCGAAGCACGAAGGCTGGAGAGCGCACGCAGAAGCCGTTTCCCGGAACTTGTCACCTGCATATTCAAGATTACCAATCCTGCTGTCTTCGGCCATACATTGGAACAGATAAATGCAAGAGCCATGACCGGGGCCGTAATTTCAAGACATAAGCACGGCGACCTCATATCCATCCCTGACGCACAGACGGTTCTTCTTGAGGGCGATTACATCCAGGCTGTGGGCAGTGATGAGGCCTTGAATCTTCTTGCCATGATGGTTGGTGAGCGTGAGGAAGGGGAACTTCCTCTGACCGATATGCAGGAAATAGAATCTTTGCTGCTCACAAAGAAGGACATGATAAACAAGCAGTTGGGCGATCTCAATCTTATGAAGAATTTCGGATGTACTGTGACACGAGTTCGCCGAAGCGGTATAGACCTTTCTCCTTCGCCTGAGTTGGCTCTGAAATTCGGCGATAAACTTATGGTTGTGGGTGAAAAGGACGGCATAAAAGGCGTTGCACATTTATTGGGCAATGACACAAAGAAGCTTTCCGATACAGATTTCTTCCCTATAGCTCTTGGTATCGTTCTTGGCGTGCTGTTCGGCCAGGTAAACATTTCTTTCTCCGACTCGTTCTCGTTTTCTCCAGGCCTGACCGGAGGAATACTTATTGTTGCGTTGGTCCTGAGTGCGATAGGCAAGACAGGTCCGATACTTTGGTCCATGTCTGGATCGGCCAACCAGTTGCTTCGTCAGCTGGGGCTGTTGCTTTTTCTTGCAGAGGTAGGAACTTCGGCCGGAAGCAACCTTGTGGAAACATTCCGTGATAGCGGTTGGACATTGTTCTGTGCTGGAGCAGTGATAACAATTGTCCCTATGCTGGTTGCTGCACTTGTCGGACTTCTGGTCTTTAAGATTGATATGCTGGATCTTATGGGAACGATTACGGGCGGTATGACAAGTACACCGGGATTGGCAGCTGCTGATTCCATGACAGACAGCAACATTCCAGGAGTTGCTTATGCCACTGTATACCCGATAGCAATGGTACTGCTTATAGTTTTTGTGCAGATAATAACGTCTGTATTCTGAGTTGTCTATCAATGATATGATATGTTGTGCTTATAGTCTTCATATATAATGTAGATGTCGGTTTTGCAAACCGGCATCTTTTTTGTATGTATGCTTGTGTCCACATCTGTTCAGCTTCTATGCAGGTGTAATATTTATGTGGAGACAGTGCCTTATTTTGTAGATATAAAAGAAGGTTTGTGGACAAACTGATTTGAATTTTATTTGTCGGATGCTGAGAGATGTACACGTGTGGACATTTCTGTTCTTTCCGTATTTGGGTTGTATGTGGATTATTTGATGCGTCCATGTGGATTTTTGTGTCAAAAAATATGTGTGGTGAGTAAATTTATCACTCAATTTCTTGACTGTTAAGTTTTTTTAGTTCATTTGCAGATACATGTCCTTTGGATAAAAAATGAAAAAACACTAAAGATATAACCTGATTGTATAATTAAAAATCTAAACTCTTATGAAAAAAACATTATCTCGAATTACAGCTTTTTTAGCCATATTTGTTATGGCATCAGTCCACGACGTATCAGGTAAGGTCAGTATGACTGAGGACGCATTGAATCTTGATGGTTATAAGGTAATGCACTATTATGATTTCCATGCCATGACTGCCGACGGAAATGCAATAGGTGATATACAGACTGAGGCTTCCGGCATAAAGATAAGCGGAAAGGAAGTTTCACAATTTAAAACTGATGGCATTACAAATTGGTATGCGTGGTATACAGCCTCTACAAATGATGGACTGCGCTTCAGGGATGGCTATGGTCTTTACAATTGGGGTAACGGAGATAGAGGTTGTGCAATAGGAAATTTGAGAGCTGGACATATTGTTGCTTTTGAAGTCAAGGACGGCGGAAAAGGTGCCAGACTTGTGATATACACAGGCAACAGCAATAATGCGGTTGATGTTACAGATTCAATCCATAAGCTTCAAGTCGATAATGGCGGAGTAGCTGATAATTTCCGTTATTTCGAAATGAAGGAAAATGGCCGATTGGATATGCTGTTGGGTAGAAAGGCTAGTATTGCAGCGGCTGCTATATTGGGCGATGCAGATGCACCTGAATATGTCGATGCACCATTGGTGAAACTTGAAGCTGTTTATTATGCGGAAAGACAGCTTGCCATAACTCCTGGTACATCTTCTTACGGCAATGAAACTGAAACATATTACAGTACTGATGGTTCTGTTCCTGTATATGGCGACTCCATTTGGGTACCATCAGAGGAAAATCCTGACTCTTTGGTTTTCTCCGAATTCAAACTGAAACCTATGGAGCTTGAAGATGGTACGCTTGTTTATGGTGATTACATGTATGATAATAGCGGAAATATAACAATCGGTGATTATGACCTTGTAGAGGGAGACACAACCGGTATGGTGACTATTAAGCTTGTTTCACTGACAAAGAGTGGTGTGGTGTCTTCAATGACAGTTGAAAGTTTCGATGTGTCAGATATTACTCTGAATACCCCGCGTCTTGCACTGGTTGGAATTGATGATGTTTATAGAGATTACAAGGTGGAGTGGGACAATAATACCCTCTGCAACGAGGATTACAACTTAACTGTTGAAACTGAAAGTGAAACTTTTGAGAATGTGGCTGTTGGTGATGTATTCAGAACACATGACCATATCAAGGCTATAGTGCAGGTTGACGGCTATCGTGATGGAGTATGTGACATTCAGGAACTTGAGCAGGAAGGTAAGGTTTATTACAGAAAGAATGCAGAAGCGCTTCATGACTGGGATTTCCTCAATCTTACAGATGATCAGATAAAGGGTATCAAGGGCGAAATCGTTGATTATGGATATATGATTGATGAAAATGGCGACACAATTATTATACCTGCAGATGACGTTATAAACAACCCGCCAGCAGAGGATTTCACCATTGTATACAAGAATATGGGATGGGGTACTTTTGACTCAAAGAACAGTCGTTCAGCGCGTCGATTTGTTACCGATACTATAATTAAGCCTGTATATGACGAAGACGGAGTAACTATAATAAGAAATGATACTACTACCGAAACAAGGTATGCAGAGGATTTGTCTGGAATGTTCCATGACGGACTTGAGTTTGGCGGAACATCCGGAATGTTTATTTATCTTCCTAAGGGTGCGCAGAAAACAAGCGAGTTGGGTCTTTATCTAATGGGAAAGACAACTGTATATGTTCCTAATGTTCAATATGGTGAGTTTGTAGTGTTCAATCTTGGCAAGGGTGGAACCAACTATATAACCAGCAAATATTCTGCATGCGAGTTTGTAGAGAGTACAGACGGTGTCCACAGCAAACTTTTGGACAAGGAATTCATACAGTCTATTGATGTATATACAGCAGATGAGTTGCCTGACAATATTGAAGATATTTATGATGGTACTGGATATGACTCTGTATATGTAAACGTTTATTCTATAGATGGACGTTTGGTGAAAGCAAGAGTACACAAGTCTAGCGCATTGAACGGTTTGGATAGAGGTATATATATAATGGGAGGCAAGAAGTATATCGTAAGATGAACAGCCTTTGCACAATAGTGCGTCTGTGCAGACTTATCTATACATAATCGATGAATTGACCGGAGTGCCTCAAACAGCAGGTGCTTCGGTTGATTTATATGATAGATATCTTATATGTGAGTTGTTGAATGCTTTATATGAAATGAGACTGTTATTTCTGCTTTTTTTATTTTGCAGATTAATCTCTTAGAGCGTTTTTTATTATTTTTGAATACCTAAACGCAAAAAATACTATGGATCGGACCTTCTATATGTCTAATATTTTCAGTTTACAGATAAAAAAATATTTATTCTTAATCATTATTGCGATAGTTGTTTGCAGTGGAAACATGCTTGCCGGGAAATACGGTGTGTATCCTCTTCCGTTGCAGAAACTGTTTCCTTCGATATCTGTGAACGACATATATCGTGACAGTAGGGGGTATCTTTGGATTTGCACTGAAAATGGTGTTTGCCGTACCGACGGACATAGTGTCAAGACGTTTCATTTTAATACTGTTACGGGAGAACGTCTACGTAATAACAATACGGGAAATATATCAGAGGATAATCATGGAAGATTGTGGGTTTGTTCAAAAAATGGGTGTTTTATTATTGATTCGCAGAATGGATATAAGGTCTATTGTCCAGATGAGATGGTCAAGAAGAATGAAATCAAATGGATAGAGCATATCTCGGGTAGTAAGACTTTATTGGCAATGAACAATAAGATACTTGTATTCGATGACAATACTGATTTGCAGAAGGAAATTGTGCTTAATTTGAAAGATGGCAAGTATCCGAATCAGATAGTGGAAAGCAGGGATGGTAGGATTTTCATAGTGATGCCTAACAACAGCGTTCATCAGCTTGATTTGGAAAGAGGTGTTGTAAACTCTTATAGGCTTAATAATGCAGACGGTCGCATGCGGAATATGATGCAGGATCCTGATAATTCATATTTTTGGATATGTTGTGAAAATGGTATATACAGATTTAATCCTGACGAAGTGGCCGAAAATAATGTGTATGTTCCTTGTGTTATAAATAGTGCTGAAGCGTCTATGAGCAAACTGCTGATTGACAACAAGAAACATAACATGTGGGTGGTCAGTCCTACGGATATATCTGTATATAAGATTGCAGATGGTATGCTTCAGAAACTTGATGTGTTCGGCGATGATATTGACTGGGGATTTTATATGCCTCGGAATGTGTCGATTCTGAATGAAAGGTACGTAGCTGTGTCGTCTTATAATGGGAACTCGCAGATTGTTGACTGTGGAAATAGAGATTCACGTTTTTTCAATATAAGCAGTTCTGCGGATGGTCAGGAACTGAATTCAGCGGTAAACACTCTGTGCCGAACGGATAAGGAAACTGTATTTGTCTCGACAGAAGGGCATAGCCTTATGGCTTATAACATAAGTAGTGGTAATGTAGTGGACAAGCTTGTTGTTAAAGATAATAGTCAAAACATCAAGATTGAAGTAGGTGATATGGAGAGGTCTATGAACGACGTAAACAGAATATGGTTTACGAACAGAATTATGCCTACGCTATATTCTGCTTATTTGGATGATGGATTTATCGTTGTGGACCATGTGGTAAACTTTGAATCTGGCAGAAGGTGCAGTATTGCAGATGATAAAAACGGCAACCTTTATGTAAATGATACAAAACGAATATATCATTTCAATACTGAAACTTTGGAGAAGAAATTGCTTGTCTCGGACCTTCGTGGCATGAAGAAGATGGTATTTGATAGGACAAGCAATATTTTGTGGATCAACTGTCCTACAATCGGAGTTTTGAAAATTTCAGATCCTCTCGGAAAGAGAGAGATTGTGATGTTTCCTCAAAAGAAAATCGTAACAGATATTGCCTATAATCAAGGATTGCTGTACATGTGTACAGAGGACGGATGTCTTTACGCTATGGACAATTCCGGAAAGATTAGAGATTTGACCGATATTGTGAAATGGGAAGGCGATAAATTCAGTAATATAAGAAAGGACAATCAAGGGCATATCTGGATTCTTTCCAGTAGAAGATTAATTGAATATGTTCCTGGACAGAATATTTCTTTGGAGTATTCCACAAGTTGTCATGATATTCCGATTGAGGCATTCATTCCGAATGCAATTTCTTCCGACAACAATGGAAACATCCTTGCAGGTGGTTTTGGCGGATTTGGAATATTCAAGTCTACACAGAATGTGCCGGATAAAACAGAAAGTGTGGTTGTTACTGATATAATTTCAGAGGGTAAAAGTTTGATGTTCAAGAATGGGGCAATAACCGATGATGGCATATATCTTGATTATACGGAAAAGAATGTGGAAATACAGCTGTCTACACTTGAACCTATAGGTGAAGAGCAGAAATGCTATGCCTACAGAATAGATGACAGCAAGTGGGAGGTATTGAACAAGGGTGACAATAAAATTCATCTTTATCTGAATAAGGGAAAGCATAAACTGGAACTTGCATATAGGAATAATGTCAGTAAATGGATCCGTATGCCGAAACCTTATGTGATTGTCCGTGAACCTGCGATATACGAGACAACAGCTGCGAATGTAACATATGTTTTTGTCGTGATAGTTTTGTTGGGCATAGGCATATTTTACTATAGAAAAAGGCTGATCAAAAGAAATGAAAAGGAATTGGCAAGAAGTATGGAGGATTTTAAGTTCAGGTACTTGACCAATGTCAGCCATGACCTTCTTACACCACTGGCAATAATGTCGTGCGCTGCCGATAATTTGAATGACAGTGAAGAAAACTTGCACTTTAAGCATGTTATAAGAGATAATGTGTTCAGGTTGAGAAATATGCTTCAGCAGGTAATCGATTTCAGAAAGATGGAAGCGGGAAAGATGGAGCTGAATGTGGCATATGGAAACTTGTGCGAGTTTGTTGGAAGTGTGGTTGAGAAATTCAATCCGCTTATTGAAAATAGGAATATGGTGCTGGAATATAAGGCTGAAGAATTGTTGTGCGGTTTCTTTGACCGCGACAAGATTGAAAAAATATTATTCAACCTTTTGTCAAATGCCATTAAATATTCAGATGAAAATGGAAGTATAAAGGTTGAAGTGCATTCAAAGGACAAGGGAGCGGAAATAATTGTTGAGGATACAGGATGCGGTATATCAGAATCGGAATTGGAAAAAATATTTACACCATTTTATAATAATCCGAAGGCCGAACCTGGAAGTTCAAATGGCATAGGATTGTCTATGTGTAAGCAGTTAGTCGAGATGCATCATGGGACTATTTCCGTTGAAAGTAAAGAATCTGTCGGCTCTAGGTTTATGGTGTACATACCATTGGAAAGTTCCGAATATGGAGTTGGTGCAGACGTCAGCGAGTCTGAAAACCTTGTAAATGATGCTGCTCAGGAAAAATCTATGCTAATTGTTGAAGATGACAAGGAACTTTTGGGAATGCTGGGTAGAATATTCGAGAAAGAATTCAATGTGTATTGTGCTTCAGACGGCATTATTGCTTACAGCATTGTTGCATCTAAAGATATCGACATAATTATAAGTGACATCGCTATGCCTCGTATGGATGGTGTGGAACTGTGCCGTAAGGTGAAGGCTGATGCAAAAACAAATCATATTCCGATAATACTGCTTACAGCCAAGGTGCAGGCTGCAAATAAGATTACTGGATATGATGCAGGGGCAGACAGCTATATGGAAAAACCTTTTGACAGCGATGTTTTGAAATCAAGAGTGTATAATCTAGTAAACAAAAATGCACAGAGTTGTAAATCTGTACATGATGATCAGAACCAGTCTTTGACGCTTGATGAAGAATTTCTTGATAAGATTTTATATTTCATGAAAATGCATATATCTGACAGCAGTTACGACATTAACAGCTTGTCTTCAGATTTGTGTGTTTCTAAATCCACTCTTTCCAGAAAGGTAAAGGCCATGACCGGTAAGACAGCTTCTGATTATTTATATAGTATCAGGATGAACGAAGCGTGCAGAATGATTGTAGAAAGTGATAGGAGTATATCGGATATCTCAAAATCTGTTTCTTTTGATGACAGTAGATACTTTTCAAGACGATTTAAGGATTTTACAGGAATGACACCCACTCAATATAGGGAATATAAGAGAACTCATACAGATAATTGAAATTTTGTGCGATGTTTTGTTGCCATCTGATACTATTTATATATGAACATTTAGGTTTGGTTCTATAATAATTGGCCTTTTTTTGAGCTTTGTTTTGCTTGATACGTGAAAAGTGGCGTTGAGGCTGAAAAAAACTTGCGATTTTATTTCTCTGTAAATCAGAGTAATGTGTAATTTTTTGAAAATTTTCTCGAAAAAAGTTGTTGAAATATTTGGTGTGTATGGTAAAAAGCTCTACCTTTGCGCTCGCTTTCGGAAAGGAACACGGTTCTAACGAAAGCAAACGAAGCTTAAGAAGCTTTAAAAGAGAGAGTTCTTTGAACGGATGAAATACAAGCAAACAAGGCAGTAC
>OKRU01001178.1_pt1 | contig 26334 bp, 18 predicted proteins | sample 1601131 | NCBI WGS metagenome assembly OKRU01 (sample SAMEA3541558, study PRJEB24748) | human gut metagenome | biome: human gut; feature: human-associated habitat; material: faeces | place: China | collected 2012
TGAACTTCTTCGACGGTTTCCGTACCTCTCACGAGATCCAGAAGATCGAGGCTTTGGAGAATGAGGACTTGGCTCCGCTTATCGACCAGAAAGCTTTGGCTGAGTTCCGTGCCCGTGCCTTGAACCCGGAGAGACCGGTCGCTCGCGGTATGGCCGAGAACCCGGATCATTTCTTCCAACACAGAGAATCTTCCAACACGTACTACGAGGCAGTTCCCGCTATCGTAGAAGAATATATGAACGAGGTTTCCAAGATCACAGGCCGTAAATACGGTTTGTTCGATTATTACGGAGCTGAGGACGCTGAGCGTGTGATCATCGCCATGGGTTCTGTTACGGAGGCCGCTCGTGAGGCTATCGATCACTTGATCGCTAAGGGCGAGAAGGTAGGTTTGGTATCCGTTCACTTGTATCGTCCGTTCTCCGCTAAGCATTTCTTGGCTGCCGTGCCTAAGACCGCTAAGCGTATCGCCGTATTGGATCGTACGAAAGAGCCGGGTGCTAACGGTGAGCCGTTGTATCTGGACGTAAAAGACTGCTTCTATGGTCAGGAGGATGCTCCGGTTATCGTAGGTGGCCGTTATGGTCTGGGTTCTAAGGATACGACTCCGGCTCAGATCCTGTCCGTATTCGAGAACTTGGCGTTGCCGATGCCGAAGAACCAGTTCACGATCGGTATCGTGGATGACGTTACTTTCACTTCTCTGCCTCAGAAGGAAGAGATCGCCTTGGGCGGTGAGGGTATGTTCGAGGCTAAGTTCTACGGTTTGGGTGCCGACGGTACGGTAGGCGCTAACAAGAACTCGGTGAAGATTATCGGTGATAACACGGATAAATACTGTCAGGCTTATTTCTCTTACGACTCTAAGAAATCCGGTGGTTTCACTTGTTCTCACTTACGTTTCGGTGATCATCCGATCCGTTCTACTTATTTGGTGAATACCCCGAACTTCGTGGCTTGCCACGTTCAGGCTTATTTGCGCATGTACGACGTGACTCGTGGTTTGCGTGAGAACGGTACCTTCTTGTTGAATACCGTTTGGGGCGCCGAGGAGTTGGCTAAGCACTTGCCTAATAAGGTAAAACGTTACTTCGCTCAGAAGAATATCACTGTATATTATATCAACGCTACACAGATCGCCTTGGAGATCGGTTTGGGTAACCGTACCAATACGATCCTCCAGTCCGCTTTCTTCCGTATCACGGGTGTTATCCCTGTAGACTTGGCTATCGAGCAGATGAAGAAATTCATCGTTAAGTCTTACGGTAAGAAGGGAGAGGACGTAGTTAACAAGAACTATGCGGCTGTAGACCGTGGTGGCGAGTACAACCAATTGACGGTTGATCCCGCTTGGGCTAACCTTCCGGATGATGAGGCTGTCGTAAACAACGATCCCGCTTTCATCAACGAGGTAGTTCGTCCGATCAACGCTCAGGATGGCGACTTATTGAAGGTTTCCGCATTCAAGGGCATCGAGGATGGTACTTGGGCGCAAGGAACCGCTAAATACGAGAAACGTGGCGTGGCCGCTTTCGTTCCGGTTTGGAATGAGGCGAACTGTATCCAGTGTAACCAATGCGCTTACGTTTGTCCTCACGCTTCTATCCGTCCGTTCGTATTGAACGACGAGGAGCAGAAGGGCGCTAGCTTCGCTATGTTGGACGTGAAGGCTCCGGCCGCTATGAAGGGTATGAAGTTCCGTATGCAGGTAGACGTTCTCGACTGCCTGGGTTGCGGTAACTGCGCCGATATCTGTCCGGGATTCAAGGGCAACAAGGCATTGTCTATGGTTCCGCTGGAAGGCCAGTTGGCTGAGGCCGATAACTGGAACTACTGCGTAGCTAACGTTTCTTCTAAGCAAAACTTGGTAGACGTGAAGTCTAACGTGAAGAACTCACAGTTCGCTACTCCGTTGTTTGAATTCTCAGGCGCTTGCTCCGGTTGTGGCGAGACTCCGTACGTGAAGTTGATCACCCAGTTGTTCGGCGACCGCGAGATGGTGGCTAACGCTACCGGATGTTCTTCTATCTACTCCGGTTCTGTTCCTTCCACTCCTTATACAACGAACGAGAAGGGTCAAGGTCCTGCTTGGGCAAACTCTTTGTTCGAGGACTTCTGCGAGTTCGGCTTGGGTATGGAATTGGCGAACGAGAAGATGCGTAAACGTTTGGAAGGCTTGTTGCAACAGATCACCGTGGGCGAGCATGCTCCGGCTGAGGCCAAGGAAATAGCCGCCGCTTGGATCGCTAACCAGAACGACGCCGAGAAGACGAAGGAATTGGCTCCGCAAATCATGGCATTCGTTGAGCAAGGCATCAAGGAGGGTTGTCCGGTTTGCGCTCAGATCAAGGAATTGTCTCACTTCTTGGTAAAACGTTCTCAATGGATTATCGGTGGTGACGGTGCTTCTTACGATATCGGTTACGGTGGTTTGGATCACGTGATCGCTTCCGGCAAGAACGTAAATATCTTGGTATTGGATACCGAGGTTTACTCTAACACGGGTGGTCAGTCTTCTAAGGCTACTCCGGTGGGCGCTATCGCTAAGTTCGCCGCTTCCGGTAAGAGGGTACGTAAGAAAGACCTTGGCTTGATGGCTACTACTTATGGTTACGTATATGTGGCTCAGATCGCTATGGGCGCCGACCAAGCCCAGACATTGAAGGCGATCCGCGAGGCCGAGGCTTACGACGGTCCTTCATTGATCATCGCTTACGCTCCTTGTATCAACCACGGTTTGAAGAAGGGTATGGGTAAGTCGCAAGCTGAGGAGAAAGAAGCCGTAGCATGCGGTTACTGGCACTTGTGGCGTTACAACCCGGCTTTGGAGGCAGAGGGCAAGAATCCGTTCACCTTGGATAGCAAGGAGCCGGATTGGAGCAAGTTCCAAGACTTCTTGAAGGGTGAGGTTCGTTTCGCTTCCGTAGCTAAACAATATCCGGCTGAGGCCGCTGAGTTGTTTGCCGCCGCCGAGGAGAACGCTAAATGGCGTCTGCGTAGCTACAAACGTATGGCTGCCGAGAATTGGGATGTAGAGGCTTAATATAACAGGTCTTTTATTATAGAATGAGGGCGGTGTCTCCGGAAACGGAAGGCACCGCTTTTTTTATGGGGTGGATGGGGGAGGCTGCACATAAGGCAATACGGACCTGTACTACCGTATGTGTCGGCCTGTACTTCCTTATGTGTCAGCCCGCGCTACCGTATCTACAAGTCCGTACTAACGTATCTACACGTTTGCACGAACGTATCTGCAAATTTACACAAGCGTATCTGCAAGTTTGTACGAACGTATCTACAAGTCTGTACTACCATATCTGCAAGCCTGCGCTACCGTATGCGCGGTTTGTCAGAAGACCGGGATCGAATAGACCAGCCCCAGCGATATACGGTGTGTATCCGGCTCTATGGCTCCCATTCGCGTGGCGGCTTTCTCTAGGATAACGCCCCGGTAGGTGTATAGGACGAATACGAAAAGGTCGAGTTGCTTGAAGGGGAAGAATTCCACGCTACTCTGCGCGTTCCACGAACGGCGGTACATCCCTTTCCGGAAATCACCGTTGCTCTTATACACCCGGGCGGTCTCGTACGCCCCTTTCACGTAAACGTTCCATTGGGGGTGGACACGGTAATCCACGTCGCCGATAATCGATAGGTATTCGGTGTTCATGGCGGTATGAGGCGTTCCGGGCAGACGGCTGACGACCCCATGCTGGTCGATCCCTTGGCGGGTGTACATAACGTCGAGGTACGTTAGCAACGGGCCTTTCTCATAGGTATTGCCACAGGTGAAATAGTAGGAGTAGCGCTTGCGGGTCTGCTGTCCGACGGCGGTGGCATAACGCAGTTGCAAGTCTTGTCCAGATAATAGCTATTCCAGTTGACCGTGTACATAAAGGGTATCTTGGCCTTGGCGGTACCCTCGGGAAGTCCGGTAGGGTAGATGTCCTCATCGTTACCGTTGCGGTTATTCACGATCTGGAAACAAAGCTCGTGGTCCGGGTTGACTTGCCAGTTGCCCGAGATACCGGCTTGGTAGGCGGTCAGTAAATTATTGAACTCGCTAAACTCTCGTACCCGGATGGAATTGACGTAATACTCGTATCCCCCGAAATTAACGAACTGCTTGCCGATCGTGAAATTGAGATTATGCCGTGCCTTTAGGTTCACGTAAGCCAGCTCGAGCGAGGAGGAGAGGTTGTCGAGCGAATAGGGATCGGAGTATTTGTTGAACGACTGCCGGTAATGATCCCCCAGCCACTTGCCTACATCCCCCTTGATCTCCAGCCGGACACGGTTCAGCTTGAAGTTCATACCGTCTAGCTCGTTCCCGACAAACTCAGCGTTGGCCGAGGTGAAAAGCTGGAAGTTCATCTCGGCGCTATTGATCTTGATCTCTCCGTTCGATAATCGTTCCACGAGTGTAGGTTCCCCGTTATTCTCCCGAAGGGTCTCTTGGGCCGTCAGGCTGGCGTTCGTGGCTAGACAAAGCAAGAAAAGTAGAAAATGTTTCCTCATACGATAGATTTAGTTGGTAACAGCCTACAAAAGTATAAAAAACGTCTTAACCAAGATACGTTTAAGGGGATGAAAATGGGTGTTTAGGGGATGCGGACTTTCGTGCTATCCGCATCCCGAGGTGTATACGCTTTCTCTAGCCTCCGTCTAGAACCTCAATTGAGAATTCAATTCCGGGAACTGCGCTTGATGCCAATACGGGTAGATCGGGGTCGTCTGGCTTGCCATATCGAGGCGCTTCACCTGCTCCGGGCTGAGGCTCCAGCCTACGGCCTCTAGGTTCTGCCTTAGCTGCTCTTCCGTGCGGGCACCTATGATAAGGCTGCTTACTGTAGGCCGTTGCAATAACCAGTTCAAGGCGCATTGGGCTACGCTATGCCCGGTCTCCTCGGCTACCTGTTCCAATACCTCCACGATGTCGTACAGGCGTTCGTAAGAAGTAGCCTCGTCAGGTATCGGGCTTCCTCCGCGAGCGACACGCCCGTCCGTCGGGATCGGGTTATTCCGGCGGTACTTCCCGCCCAGACGTCCGGCGGATAAGGGGCTCCAGATAATGGCGCCCACCTTCTGGTCGATGCCTAGCGGCATCAGTTCCCACTCGAACTCCCGGTTCAGCAAGGAGTAATAAACCTGTTGGGCCACGTACCGGCTCCATCCATACCGCTCCGATACGGAAAGCGACTTCATTAAGTGCCAGCCGGAGAAGTTCGAGCAAGCGATATAACGGACCTTCCCGCTCGTCACCAAGTCGTCCAAGGCTCGGAGTGTCTCCTCTACCGGGGTATTTGCGTCGAAACCGTGCATATGATAAATGTCGATATGATCCGTGTTCAATCGTCTCAGGCTCGCCTCGCACGCCTGTATCAGATGGAAACGGGAAGAACCGATGGCGTTACGGCTCTCCGGGCTTAGGTTGAAAGTCGCCTTCGTGGAGATCAAGAGGCGATTCCTCAATCCGTGGATCGCCTTTCCCAAGATTTCCTCGGAAAGACCGTTGGAGTAGACATCCGCCGTATCGAATAGATTCACCCCGGCGTCCAAGCAAAGATTGACCATACGGGTAGCCTCTTCCACCTTGGTATGTCCCCAACCTTCAAAACCATTCGTGCCACCAAAAGTAGCCGTACCTAAACAAAGTGCCGGAACGTATAATCCGGAACCTCCTAGTTGTCTGTATTCCATAAAAAACTATATCTATTATTTGATGAAGGAAATGAAAATACAAATGTAACAAATAAAGTGTATCTTTGTCATTAAAAGAAGATAATAGGTATAAGTATGATTAAGGCAGTATTTTTTGACATTGACGGTACGTTGGTAAGTTTCAAGACGCATAAACTACCGGACTCCACGGTCCGGGCCTTGGACCTGTTGCGAGAAAAGGGAATCAAGGTTTTCATCGCTACCGGCCGCCAGTTGCAATCTATCAATAACCTCGGGACGCAAGAGTTCGATGGCTATGTTACCTTGAACGGAGGATATTGCTTGGCCGGAAAAGATAAGGTTATCTATAAACATAATATCCCGGCGGGGGATATAGAGGCGTTGATCCGCTATCAAGAGAATGAGGAGGCGTTCCCGTGCGCCTTGGTGGAGGAAGATGGGATTTACCAGAACTACGTGGATGATTCTGTGCGACAGCTTTACGACATGCTAGACTTCCCTCATCCTCCCTTGCGTCCTTTGCGTGGCAACGGGGGTAAGGAAGTATACCAGCTGATAGCCTTTTTCTCTCCCGGCCATGAAGAACGTATCATGTCCGTCTTGCCGCATTGCGAGGCTACTCGCTGGAACCCGCTATTTGCGGATGTCGTGCCGCGGGGGAGCAGTAAGGCGGTAGGGATCGATAAGATCATCGAGTATTACGGGATCTCGCTCCACGAGACGATGGCTTTTGGCGATGGAGGCAACGATATGGCCATGCTTCGCCACGCCGGGATCGGGGTAGCCATGGGTAACGCCGGCGACGAGGTGAAAGAGGCGGCGGATTACGTGACCGACTCCGTAGATGACGATGGTGTCATGAACGCTTTAAGACATTTCGATGTTATATGAATAAACAGTTTAATAACGCTAAATCACAAACGCTATGATTGATGAATTGGTAAGCTATAATCGTGAGTTCGTAAAGAACAAGGGGTATGAGAAGTATATCACGAATAAATATCCCGATAAGAAGATCGCCATCGTGTCTTGCATGGATACCCGGCTGACCGAGTTGCTACCCGCCTCCTTGGGCATCAAGAATGGAGACGTGAAAATTATAAAGAACGCAGGGGCGATCATATCCCACCCCTTCGGAAGCGTTATCCGGAGCTTGATGGTGGCGATTTACGAGCTTGGGGTTGTAGAGGTAATGATAATCGGGCATACCGATTGCGGAGCCAAGCACATGAATAGCTCCGAGATGATCGAAAAGATGAAAGAGCGGGGAATTCCGCAGGAACGAATAGATATGATCCGATATTGCGGTATAAACTTCGAGTCGTGGTTGCGGGGATTCGAGACCTCCGAGGCTTCCGTGCATGAGACCGTGGAGCAAATTCGGAATCATCCGCTGATTCCGTCGGATATAACGGTAAGAGGGTTTGTAATAGACTCTGTTACAAGTGAATTAACGCCGGTGGAGTAATCCCCGGCGTATTTAGACTTATTTGCATAATTCATAAATAATCGAAAAAAAGAAATATTTTATTATGTTCTACAACATTGTTTCGGATAAAATGGTTATCTTTGTAACGAATTAAGAAAGAAAGATCGTTTTAGGATTATTTATTAACTGGCTTTCCAAGCGTGGGAAGCGTAAAACAAAAAGATTATGATGATGAGAGAAAATGAGAAAAGCCTTCGTGCTTTAGCGATGTTGCGTTATCAAGCAGATCGTTACCAGTCAGCTGGCAATGGTGCCATGAGTCAGCGATTAAACGCTGAGATCCGTCGCCTTATGAGCGAAATGAGTGTAGATGCGGATAAGAACTAAAAGACCGCGTCTTTTTTAAGTAAAGAATTAAAGTAAGAAATAAATTAGATGTCATCTCTTACCTCCGTTCAAAACGGAATGGTGAGAGATAGGAAATGAGGATTACCTTTGGCGATACGGCCGGGTGAGCCTTTTTTTGTGCCCTTTCCTTTCCTTCTCCTTCGCGTATCAGGGAAATTACTTATATTTGTGAATGAAAAAGCTAAAACAATAATCATTTGAACACAAAAGCGATGAAAAAAGCAGGATTACTCTTAATGTCGCTGGCATTAAGTACGGCTCTTTGGGCGGAAAGTCCGGAGAAGAAAGGTTTGGACGTGATAAATAGATCGACCGCCGAGGCGCATATCGGTTTCTTGGCCGATGATGATCTGGAGGGCCGTGAGGCCGGTTTCCGTGGAGGCCGTATAGCGGGAGATTATATCGTGGCGAACTTGAAGTCTTTAGGTATCGATCCCGTGGGCGATTCCTATTACCATCCGTTCGAGGCTTACCATCTGGAACGCCAGAAAAGAGGAGCCCGTTGGCAAGTCCACCCGGACTCGGTGGCCGCTATCAAGCAGACCGGTGTTTTCCAGAAGCTATCCTTGAATAATATATTGGGTAAGATAGAGGGGAAGAACCCGAACGAGATCGTGATTGTCGGCGCTCACTATGACCATCTGGGTATCGACCCGATGCTGGATGGCGACCAGATCTATAACGGGGCGGACGATAACGCCTCCGGAGTCTCTGCCGTTTTGCAGATAGCGAGGGCTTTCCTTGCCACGGGCCAGCAACCGGAGCGAACCGTTGTATTCGCTTTCTGGGACGGTGAGGAGAAAGGGCTTCTCGGATCGAAAGCCTTCGTTCAGTCTTTTCCAGAGATAAAGAACGTGAAAGGATATTTGAATTTCGATATGATCGGCCGTAACAATAACGAGGCGAAGCCTACCCATGTGGTTTATTTCTATACGGAGGCGCACCCTGCTTTCGGCGATTGGCTGAAGAACGATATCAAGAAATACAACTTGAATCTGGCACCGGATTATCGTCCGTGGGATAACCCGGTAGGAGGGAGTGATAACGGTTCCTTCGCAAAGATAGGTATCCCTATTATCTGGTATCATACCGACGGGCATCCGGATTACCATCAACCGAGCGACCATGCCGACCGGATTAATTGGGACAAGGTGGTGAATATCACGAAGGCCTCGTTCCTTAATATGTGGTATATGGCGAATGAGAAAGATTTTTAGAGATTATACTTCTTTTTCAATAGAAGATATCTAATAAAAGTAAGTTAACTTCATCGGCGAAGTAAGTTAACTTACTTTGGCATTTTAATTAACTTACTTTGCTAATGAAGCTGGCTTGCTTTTATATTCTGAAAAAACGCCTGAATTACTGTGATTTCATATCTTACCGCAGATACTTAGTTCTACATGAACTCAAGTCGATTTTAACTTAAAACCGTTTATATTTCTAATTTTATATTGTAAAACATAAAAATAAGGAAAGATTTATTTAATTATAATAACACAATATAATGAATATTTCATATCTTTGCCTCCGATATAAAATGTGCTAGGTATTTTGGCGCCAACTAAATAAAACAACTTCTACTTAAGAAAAGTTCATGTAGGACTCCGATAGTTAGCCCATTTTTTATTTGAACTTAATTACGCTAGAACTCAGGAGTGAGTGTATGTATGTGAATAATTTTAAAAGACAAATGTTTCGCCAAGACATTGTCTAATTATTTATCAATAAAACCATCAGTTATGTTGAAAAACTTTAAACCTGTCAGCTTAATTCTATGTGCGGGTGCGTTATGCTTCTCGGGAAGCATGTATGCCAACATCGCACCTGTTGAGCAAGGTGCCTCTATCTCCCAGCAAAACGGGAAAGTAACAGGTACAGTGGAAGATGATTTCGGCCCAGTGACCGGAGCGTCAGTTGTCGTGAAAGGCACGACCAATGGTACGATTACCGATATGGACGGTAATTTCACCTTGGAAGGTGTCAAGAATGGTGATGTAATCCAAATCTCATTCATTGGTTACTCCACCATGGAAATTACGTATACCGGCCAACCGGTAGGCGTTATCAAATTAGCGGAAGACACCCAGAAATTGGATGAGGTCGTGGTTACGGCCTTAGGCATGAAGCGATCTGAGAAGTCCTTGGGTTATGCGATGCAAGAGTTGAAGGGAGACGCTTTGCTGGATTCTCGCGAGAGCAATATCGCCAATGCGTTGTCCGGTAAGGTTTCCGGTTTGCAGGTCGTTCGTTCTAGTGGTAGTGTAGGCGGTTCTTCGAAGATTGTACTTCGTGGTGCGAACTCTTTGACGGGTTCTAATCAGCCGTTGGTAGTTGTAGATGGTACTCCGATGGATAACTTCACCGGTGGTGTAGATGATGCTTGGGGTAACTCCGGTACGGATATGGGTAACGGTCTTTCGGATATCAATCCAGAAGACATCGAGTCTATGTCTGTATTGAAAGGTGCTTCCGCTGCCGCTCTTTACGGTTCTCGTGCCGGTAATGGTGTTATCTTGATTACGACGAAATCAGGAAAGAAGAATGATGGTCTGGGTATCAATGTGAACTTTGGAGTTACGGCGGATACTCCTTTTATGTTGCCGGAACTGCAAAGTTCTTTCGGACAGGGTTCTGTTGGTGCTTACAATGACCAAACCAATCTGAGCTGGGGTCCGAGGATTGAAGGACAGACTATTACTACGTATGACGGACGTCAAGTGCCAATGGCCGCTTATGACAATATTGGCGCTTTCTTTGGTACAGGTACCTCTTTCAATGAAGGCGTAAGTTTCCAGCAAGATGTGAATGGAACCTCTATGTTCTTTTCTTTCAATCGCCAAGATGACTCGGGTGTAACCCCAGAGCAAAGTCTGAATAAGACGAATTTAACGTTACGTGCTACCTCATTTTTGGATGAGGCTAAGAAATGGAAGGTGGATGCGAAGGTGAACTATGTAAACCAAAACGCCCATAATCGTCCGATCATTGGTATAAACCCATCCAACGCATTTTCAACCGTTTATAATTTGCCTCGCTCTTTGAATGTTCTTGATTTTGAGAACTGTGTGGATGATCAAGGGAAAATGGTTTGGTATGATAAAAGTAATAGTCCACAGGAGAACCCTTATTGGGTAACTCAATACCGTCAGAACGACGATACGCGTAATCGTATTTTAGGAAATGCTTCTTTAAAATATGCTCCTACGGATTGGTTTGATATCGAGCTGAGAGGAGGTACTGACTATTATACTACCACGACTACTCAAAAGTTATATTCAGGAGGTAATACGAAGCCGGAAGGTAGCTATTCTGAAGGTTCTGAGACATTCTATGAGAATAACTTTAGCTTCTTGGCTACGGCGCGTAAGGATGATTTGATCAGCAAATTGGGTGGTTTTGTTACATTTGGTGGTAACATCATGCAGCAGAAACGTACCAAAATGAATGCAAGTGCGGGAACGTTGTTGGTTCCTGATTTGTTTGATGTCAATAATGGTGTTGATAAACCTTCTATTACATCTTCTTTGACCCAGCGTAAAATGAACTCTTTGTACGGATCTCTCCAGTTGAACTGGGATGGTTGGTTGTTCTTGGATGTTACGGCACGTAATGACTGGTCATCCACTATGTCAAAAGAGAATCGTTCTTATTTCTATCCTTCTGTTAGCTTATCTGCTGTAATCTCTGATATGGTACAGAAAAACGGAGGAAGTATGCCTGATTGGTTTAGTTTCGCGAAGGTGCGTGCTTCTTTCGCTGAGGTAGGTAATGATTTGGATCCTTATCAGTTATATAATGTATATACAATTTCTAAGGATGCTAATGGTAATAGTATGGCTTCTGCCGGAAGTACCTTGTTTGACTCTTCGGTTAAGAGTGAGTTGATCAAGTCTTGGGAGGTTGGTGCCGACTTACGTTTCTTCAATAACCGTTTTGGTATTGATGCCGCTTGGTATAAGACAAATGCGACCAATCAGTTGCTGAATATTCCGATGGATGCTTTTTCCGGATATGAATCTCGAAAAGTGAATGCGGGTAATATCCAGAACCAAGGTTTCGAACTTTCGTTGAATGGTGCTATTATGCAGACTGCTAGTGGGTTTAACTGGGATGCGCAAGCTCATTTCTCTTTGAATAGAAGTAAGATATTGGAATTAACCGAAGGGGTGACTGTCTATGATATCAAGACTGTGGATGTCTTACAGATTGCCGCTACCGAAGGTGGTAAATATGGTGATATTTATGGACAGAAATTTGTTCGCCACAATGGGCAGGTCGTGGTAGGTGAAGATGGTCTTCCTTTGATTACGACAGATAAAGAGTTGATCGGTAATCAGAACCCGGATTGGATGCTTGGTCTCACGAATAATTTCTCTTATAAGGGTTTTGATTTGAGTTTCTTGATCGACTTCCGTATAGGTGGTGAGATTTACTCGGCGACGACTTCTTCTTTGCATAAGAATGGTAACGCTGCCGGAACGGTTGTGAATGGTGATCGTGCTGATTTCGTGGTTCCAAACTCAATCATGAAAAAAGGTGATGAGTATGTGAAGAATGATGTCGCTGTTACGCCTCAAAGATATTGGGAGCGTATCGCTTCTTCAGGAAACTATGGTTTGCCGGAGGTGTTTACGTATGACGCTACGAATATCCGTTTGAGAAATATTACTTTAGGATATACGTTCAATAAGAATTTGTTGAAGAAAACCCCGTTCCAAAAGTTGCGTCTGTCCGCGACTTGTAATAACGTATGGATGATTGTTTCTCATTTGCCGGGTATCGATCCTGAATCTGTGGCAGCTACAAATACGAATGCGGTAGGATTCGAGAATGGTGGCGCGCCTACAAATCGTTCTTATACATTTAATTTAACTGTAGGATTCTAATAGAAAGGAGATAATATGAAAACGAAAAATATCATTATATTAGGAGCCTTGGCGGTCGCTTCATTGACAACGGTTACAAGTTGTAATGACTTTGAGGATATCAACAAAGACCCGAATAAGGCTGATTTGGAGCAAGTGGAACCGGAATGGTTCTTGAATGGCTCCATTGGAGATGCTCAAATGAACCCTGAAATAGCAGAACGTATTTTTATTTTGTATTGGAAGCGGGCTGCTCGTTTTGATCGGGGTAGCGGTTTCGCAATCGGTACGGATAATGATGACTATAATAGATTATACTTGACTTCGAACTCGTATGGTGTAGGTTGGTTGAATAAGGCGAATCAAGCGATAGAGGTCGGAGAGGAGAAAATCAAATTAGATGTGGATAATGCCTATCCTTATTATCGGAATATCCCGAATATGGCTCGTATTTGGAGAGCTTATTTGAACTCTGAATTGTCTGATAACTTTGGCCCGATACCGGCGTTATCTGCTTTTACCGGTGTTCCTGGAGAATATAATAAGGTGGAGGATATCTATACCTATATATTGAAAGAGTTGAAAGAGGCGGTCGCTTCTTTGGATGAGAGCATTGATATGAGTGCGATGTCCAAATATGATCCGTTTTTTGGTGGTGACATAAAGAAATGGAAAAAGTATGGAAACTCTTTGCGTATGCGTCTAGCGATGCGTTTGACTGCGGTCAATCCTTCTTTGGCGCAAGCTGAGTTTGAGGATGCTGCCAAGGGTGAGTTTATCGCCTCTATGGATGATATCGCCCAGGTTGCGGAGAAAGATGGATGGGATCCGTATACAGGTGTCATGACAAGAACTTGGAATAACCAAGCGATGTCTACTACTTTCAATAATCTCGTAGTGGGACTAGGCGGTGTGGAATTTCCTGTTCCTGATGAGTTGAAATCCAATTTGAAAGATCCTTATACTTACTTAGGCCAGAATGTCAGCCTGCATTTCCCAACAACCACAAATGATCCTTGTGCGGGCTATTTTTTCGATGGTATCCCACAATATATCGATCCTCGTGCGCCTCAGTTGTATAGCATTCCGGGGTATGATGACGGAGTGGTTTATCCTTCTTATATAGGTGCCGCTTCCGAGGTAAAGGATGAGATAACATTGATTGCGGGAGATTATACGGATGTGCTGACCGGACAAAAAGTTTCCGCGCCGGAAGTAAAACTTCCCATGAAATATTCTTGGACGACCGTTGTTGCCGGAAACTGGAACGATAAGGCCGGTTTAGTTGGTGACTATACAAGTTATAACTACAACTTCCCTTCTTTGGCTGATAAGTTCCGTCATAGCACGAACAAACGTGTATGGTTTGGCCCGTGGGAAAGTTATTTCTTGTTAGCGGAAGCTGCGGTTTATGGTTGGAATGTTCCGGGTAGCGCAAAGGATAATTATGAGAAAGGTATCGCCGCTAGTTTTGAATATAACGGTGTTTCCGATAAACTCTTAGAATATTTGCAATCTAAGGCTTATAACCGTGTAGGAACATCTGTAGCTTTCGATCATACGGTAGAGGCTAAGGCTTATACGATCAACTATTACGATGCATATACGAAACAGAATAAGACAACGACTTATGAGTATCCTAAAAATACGATCTATAAGAATGGTCAGTATAATAATGATGCATTGACTAAGATCATTACGCAGAAGTTCATCGCTCAGAATCCTTGGTTGCCTTTGGAAGTGTGGTCTGATCACCGTCGTTTAGGTTTGCCGTTCTTCGAGAATCAAGCTGTAGAGGCTGCTTACAATCCAACTAACCAAGTGTTGTTAACTCCTGCTACTTGCAAGGAATGTAAAGTAGAGTTCTACCCGAAGCGTCTTCGTTACCCGGCAGTTCTTCAAACCAATAACTTGGAAGGGTATAACCAAGCTTTAGAAAGACTTGGTGGTCCGAACATGACGACAACTTCTTTGTGGTGGAATATGAAATAATATGAATAGTATTTTTACTGCAAAATAATAGGAATCCTCACGTTGGGATGTATCATCATTCAACGTGAGGATTTATGTTTTTAATGTTAAACTTTTAAATTTTACAGTTATGAGAAAGTTATTAATGGTATTGTTTTTATTTGGAACAATTAGTGTTTTTTGCAATGCCCAAATAGATGGTTATTATGTAAAAGACAGTGGTAATCTAGCGCTTTTTGCGGATGGAGAACCTAGGACTAGTAATTCAATTGGTATTGAAGCTGGGAAATCAGTGGAAATTCGTTTTACTCAACCTTCTACTGGAGATTTCTTGTGGCAAAAAATGAGTGGTAGTGACTATATTCAATTTAATCCCGGTGGGTCTGGACGTTTTGCGTTAATTTGGACACAGAGTGCAAGTAAAGGGGACTCGGCTGTTTTTTGTGTCACAGACAAGAATGGTGATGTGCTGACGATTACTATTCATGCTTATTAGACTTTATAGGAAATAAAGATATCTACTTCTTGTCTTTTCTTGTCTTTTGACAACTTTGTATTGTAACTGATTCGGAAATTATAGAGAATAATATTCTTACGAGAAAAGGGCGTATCGATGTAAATGTCGGTACGCCTTCTTTTTTTTGTGGTGATGATTTGTATGGGTAAACTGGAACTTTTATTGGCTTCTGAAGTGAATAACTAACGGCTTCCTGCCTCTTTTACGGTTTGGTTATCCTTTGGTTAAAATTTCTGTAAATCAATTTTTTATGGATGTTAGTAAGGATAACTCTTATTCGTTTTGTCTGTAAGGAGAGAGTAGTTGCGGTATCCTCACCAGTTACCTCTTGTATATGTTAAACTCAAAACATATCTGCCCTTTTTATGTTTATACAGGATAAATGACATTTGTTGACGCAAAAACTAAAACATTGTCTAGAAAAATAAACAAAAAACAGTAGTTATGTTGAAAAGATTCAGACCAGTCAGCTTAATCCTGTTGGTAGGGGCGCTTGGGTTCTCGGGAAACTTATACGCCACGCCTATGTCCGGGATTCCGAGGGTTGACATTTCACAGCAAAACGCAAAGGTGTCGGGAATAGTTGAGGATGCCTTAGGACCCGTTACCGGGGCGTCCGTAATCGTGAAAGGAACTACCAATGGTACTATGACCGACTTGGACGGACATTTTACCTTGGATAACGTGAAGAAAGGGGATATCATACAGATATCGTTTATCGGTTATACCTCGCAAGACATCCCGTATACTGGCCAGTCCGAGATTACGGTTAAACTCGTGGAAGATACCCAGAAACTCGATGAGGTGGTGGTGACCGCCTTGGGTATGAAACGGGATAAGAAAGCCTTGGGTTATGCCATGCAGGAGTTGAAAGGGGATGACCTCTTGGCCTCCCGTGAGCCGAACTTGGCGAACTCCCTTTCCGGTAAGGTTTCCGGTTTGCAGATCGTCCGTTCAAGCAATGGCGTAGGAGGGTCTTCTAAGATCGTACTTCGTGGTAACAACTCCTTGACGGGTAGCAACCAGCCCTTGATCGTCGTAGACGGTACCCCGATGGATAACTTCACCGGTGGCGTGGATGATGTATGGGGTAACTCCGGAGCGGACATGGGTAACGGCCTTTCGGATATCAACCCGGAAGATATCGAGTCCATGACGGTATTGAAGGGTGCTTCCGCCGCCGCCCTTTATGGCTCACGTGCCGGTAACGGCGTGATCTTGATCACTACCAAGTCCGGACGTAAGAACGAGGGACTCGGTATTACGATCAACGCCGGTATCACCGCCGAGACGATTTTCCTGAAACCTGATTTACAGAACGACTTCGGACAAGGCTCCGTGGGCGTTTACGATAACCAATCCCGCCTTAGCTGGGGACCGAAAGCCATGGGACAAATGGTAACCGATTGGAGAGGCAACCAAATCCCTCTGCATACTTATGATAATATCGACGCTTTTTTCCGCACCGGAACCTCCTTTAACGAGGGTGTCAGCTTCCAGCAGAACATAAAGGGTACGGCGGTATTCGCCTCCGTAAACCGTTCCGACGATGCTAGTATCACCCCACGCTCAAAACTAAACAAGACGAATATTACCTTGCGTGCCACCACTTTCTTGGATGAGGCGGAAAAGTGGAAAGTAGATGCCAAGGTGAATTATATCAATCAAAACGCGCATAACCGCCCGATTCAGGGCGTGAATCCCTCGAACGCTTTCAATACGATCTATAACCTGCCTCGTTCCTTGAATATCCGTGAGTTTGAGGATGACGTGGATGAGCAAGGCAATATGATTTGGTATGATGCCTCCAAGAATCCGCAGGAGAACCCTTATTGGGTGACCCGTTATCGCCAGAACGAGGATACCCGTAACCGTTTGTTAGGAAATATCTCCTTGAAATATGCCCCGACCGATTGGTTCGATATTGAGTTGAGAGGTGGTACGGATTATTATACCACGACGAAGAGCGAGAAAGTATATGCCGGTGGTAATACCAGTCCGAGAGGTCTGTATACCGAGGGATCGGAGACCTTCTATGAGAATAACTTCAGTTTCTTGGCTACGGCCCGGAAGGATAACTTGATCGATCGGCTGGGAGGCTTCGTTACTTTCGGTGGTAACTTGATGCTCCAGCAACGTAATAAGATGAACGCTTCTGCCGGAGAGTTGTTGGTGCCGAACTTGTTCTCGCTGAATAATGGCGTGAATAAGCCGACGGTCACTTCCGAGTTGATCCGCCGTCGTATGAATTCCTTGTACGGGTCGTTGCAGTTGAACTGGGATGGTTATCTGTTCTTGGATGTTACGGCACGTAACGATTGGTCGTCTACGATGTCGAAAGCCAACCGCTCTTATTTCTATCCGTCTGTCAGCTTGTCTGCGGTGATCTCCGATATGTTGCCGAAGATTGGCGGAAGCATGCCGGATTGGTTCTCTTTCGCTAAGGTACGTGCCTCCTTCGCTGAGGTAGGTAACGACTTGGACCCGTATCAATTATATAACTTCTACTCTGTAGGCAAGGACCCCAACGGGAATACGACGGCGAAACCGGGTAAGGTACTTTACGACTCGGATGTACGTAGTGAGTTGATTAAATCATGGGAGGCCGGTTTCGATATCCGTTTCTTCAATAACCGGTTAGGCTTGGATGCCGCTTGGTATAAGTCCAACGCTACCCGCCAGTTACTGGATTTACCGATGGACCCGTTCTCCGGCTATGCTTCCCGTAAGATTAATGCGGGTAACATTCAGAACGAGGGTTTGGAGATCTCCTTGAACGGTACGATTCTAGACAATCCCGCCGGATTGAGCTGGAGCTCTACGGCGCAGTTCTCCTTGAACCGGAATAAGATCAAGGAATTATACGAGGGCGCGAATCTATATGATATAAAGACGTTCGACGCTATCCAGATCGTAGCTCCGGTAGGTGGTTATTATGGTGAGATCTACGGGCAGACCTTTATGCGTGTGACCGATGAGAATAGTCCTCACTATGGAAAGATCGTCGTAGGTGATGATGGTTTGCCTTTGATCTCTACCGAGAAGTCGAAAGTAGGAAACCAGAGTCCGGATTGGATGATGGGTTGGACCAATAATTTCTCTTATAAAGGTTTTAACCTGAGCTTCTTGATAGACTTCCGTATCGGTGGTAGCATCTATTCGGCGACAGCCTCCAACCTGTATACCCGGGGTAACGCCGCCGGAACAGTGGTGAATGGTGATCGTGCCGAATTCGTGGTACCGAATACCGTGGTTCAACAGGGTAGTGGTTATGCGGAGAATACGGTCGCCGTCACTCCCCAGAACTATTGGGAGCGTATTGGGTCTACCGGAAATTATGGTTTACCAGAGGTTTATACCTATAGCGCCACCAATGTCCGTTTGCGTAATATCACCTTTGGCTACGAGTTCAATCGACAGATGTTGAAGAAAACGCCTTTCCAGCGTGTACGTCTATCCGCTACTTGTAACAATGTTTGGATGATCCATTATAACTTGCCGGGTATCGACCCCGAGTCCGTTGCCGCCACGAATACCAACGCTACCGGATTCGAGAATGGAGCCGCGCCGACCAGCCGTTCCTATACGTTTAACGTAACCGTGGGATTCTAATGGAATACATGATAATTTGAATTACGATAAAAATGATGAAGATGAAAACAAGAAATATACTTTTTACCGGATTGGTATCGGTGGCTGCTCTTCTTTCTTCCTGTAATGACTTTCAGGAGATCAATGAGGACCCGAATCTTGTGGGAGAGGATAAGGTGAAGCCCCAATGGTTCCTGAATGCCTCTATCATGGGAGACCAGATGAACCCAGAGATAGCCGAGCGTATCTTTATCTTGTACTGGGACCGTGCTTCCCGTTTCAATAGGGGAAGTGGTTTTACGATCGGTACGGATAACAATGATTATAGTACGATCTACTTGAGTAATGATTACGCCGTAGGTTGGCTGAATCAAGTGACCAAAGCGATCCAGTTAGGAGAGCAGATGGTTGCCAATGGCGAGGCGGATACCTATCCTTATTATAAGAACGTGATCCAGATGTCCCGTATCTGGCGTGCTTACTTGAACTCGGAAGTAGCTGACGGTTTCGGGCCGATCCCTGCGTTGGCCGCTTTCTCCGGTGTACCGGCTGAGTACGATAGTGTAGAAGCTATCTATCAATTTATATTGAAAGAGTTACGGGAAGCTGAGTCTGCGTTAGACCCCTCCTTGGATATGTCCGCTATGGCTAACGAGGATGCTTTCTATGCGGGAAATGTTACGAAATGGAAAAAGTACGCCAACTCTTTGCGTATGCGTTTGGCGATGCGTATCTCGGCTGTCGATCCTGCCTTGGCGAGAGCGGAATTTGAGGATGCCGCCTCTAAGACATTTATCTCCGAGCCAACCGATATCGCTTCCGTGCAGGAGAAAGAGGGGTGGGATGAGTTGACGAGCGTGATGTCTCGTCCTTGGAACGGGCAGGCAATGTCCGTGACGTTTAAGAACTTGGTAGTTGGTTTGGGTGGACAGGAATTTCCGTTGCCGGACTCCTTAAAAAGCCATTTGAAGAATCCATACGATTATCAAGGTTTATATTTGAACCAGCACTTCCCGCTGACGACGAATGATCCGTGCGCCGGTTTCTATTTCGACGGTATACCTCAATATGTAGATCCCCGTGCCCCGAAGTTGTTTAGTGTAGTGGGCTGGGATGATGGTGTGGTTTATTCCGATTATATCGGTGCGGCCAGCGAGGTGAAGCCGGTTCACTTGAAGAATCCGGCGGATAATACCCAGAATATGTTGACGATCGATCCGAAATATACGTGGGGCACTTGGGTCGCCGGAGAATGGGACGTGAAAGCCGGTCTGGTAAGTGAGCTGACAGGTAAGAATTATAATTATCCCTCTATATCGAAACAATATCGAATGAGCACCAATAAGCGTGTCTTCTTCGGCCCGTGGGAAAGTTACTTCTTATTGGCGGAGGCTGCGGTGAAAGGCTGGAAAGTTCCGGGAACAGCTAAATCCAATTATGAGTCTGGTGTTACGGCTAGTTTTGAGTATCATGGCTTATTGAGCCAAGTCGGTGATTACCTATCGTCTCAGAAATACAACCGTGTAGGTACTTCCGTCGCTTTCGACCATACGACAGAGGCGAAATCATATACGATCCGTTATACGGACCCCTATACGAAGGAGGTAAAAAGCCGTACGTATGAATATCCCCATAACTCGATCTATCGGAATGGCGCTTATAATAATGACGCCCTTACGAAGATTATCACCCAGAAATATATAGCGCAAGTTCCTTGGTTGCCGGAAGAGGCTTGGAGCGATCATCGTCGTTTAGGTCTTCCTTTCTTCGAGAACCAAGCGGTAGAGAAGGATTACAACCCATTGAATCAAGTTCCTTTGACGGTCGCTACCTCTAAGGAATGCCGTTGGGATTTCTACCCGAAACGTTATCGTTATCCGGCGAATATCCAAACGAATAATCAAGCGGGTTATGCGCAAGCTCTCCAGCTTTTGGGCGGCCCGGACTTGACGACTACTCCACTTTGGTGGAACGCTAAATAGCGAACCTGCTTGGTCTGTTTTATATATACTTTTTCGGTGTCACGCATTTATTTGTGTGGCACCGTTTTTTTGAGATTTACTCAATCGTGCTTAGCCATTTCTCCAGTTCGTCAGTCCATTGACGTTTGTATACGAAGTTGTCCCGGAACCCAAAACTATGGCCGCCCTTTGGATAAATATGCAAGGAGGCGGACACCTTGTTTTTTAGCAAAGCGAGATAATAAAGCACGCTATTCTCCGGGCTAACCGCCTCGTCATCCGAAGCCAACGCTATAAAGGCGGGAGGTGTCAGTGAGTTTACGTGCAATTCCAAAGAGAAAGCTTCCTCTTCCTCATGCGTGGGATTCGCTCCTAATAGCCGTTCCCTCGATTTAAGGTGCGTTAAATGAGGTAGCATACTGATAACCGGATAAAGGAGTATTTGGAAATCTGGACGTGCGTCGTCTACCCCGAATATTGCGGCATGCCCGGCGATATAACCGCCAATGGAGGCACCCATGACACCGACCTTCGTAATCTTCCACTCTTCCGAGTAATTATGGAGGATGCGGAGACCTTGGCGAACATCGTCCAGAGGAACTTCCCTATGTCCGTTCGGCATCCGGTATTTCAATACGGCATAAGTAATACCTTGCGCGTTAAACCATGCGGCCATATCACGCCCCTCATGTCCGATCGAAATCTTGGAAAGTCCGCCACCCGGACACATCAAGATCGCCTTGCCATTCGGCTTCGTCGCCGGATAAACCAATAGGGAAGGGTTCGATATATTGGATATGGCATTCGGGGCATCTTCCAATTCTACGCCGGCCAATCCATTACTAGTGGGCGCTCCATCCGGCCAAAGTAGGATAATCCTATTTTTCTGTTGTATTGTTTCCATTTTCTATATTCTGAATTGTGTTTATAGTATAAAACAACGTTGGCCTTTGATTAGTTTAGCATTCAAGATCTTTTCGAATCATCATCGTATATAAAAAAGTCCGGAAAAGACGAGGAAAATCACCCTCCATCCTTTTCGGACTTTTATCCTATTACATTGAAAGGTAAATTATTGCATACCTTCCGTAGTCATTTCCTTATTGATCTTTTTAACCAATCCCTGAAGAACGGCACCCGGGCCTAACTCGATGAAATGAGTGGCACCGTCGGCGATCATGTTCTGTACGCTTTGGGTCCAACGTACCGGGGCGGTTAACTGTGCGATCAAGTTAGTCTTAATTGTTTCCGGGCAAGTCTCGGCTTTCGTGCTTACGTTCTGGTAAACCGGGCAAGAAGGTTTATTGATCGTCGTAGCCTCGATAGCGGCAGCCAACTCAGTACGAGCTGGTTCCATCAATGGAGAATGGAACGCTCCACCTACTTTCAACTTCAAGGCACGCTTAGCGCCTGCGGCCAATAACTTCTCGCAAGCCTGATCGATACCGGGGATAGAGCCGGAGATTACCAATTGGCCCGGGCAATTATAGTTAGCGCAAACCACTACCTCGTCCTTGATGCTCGCGCAAATTTCCTCAACCGTCGCGTCCGGCAAGGCTAATACGGCGGCCATTGTAGAGGGAGTTGCCTCGCAAGCCTTTTGCATAGCCATGGCACGTTTGGAAACTAATACCAAGCCGTCCTCGAAAGACAATGCTCCGGCAGCTACCAAGGCAGAGAATTCTCCTAATGAGTGACCTGCGGTCATATCCGGTTGGAATTGATCACCTAATGTTTTCGCGAGAATGACAGAGTGTAAGAAGATCGCTGGTTGAGTAACTTTGGTTTGTCTCAGATCCTCGTCTGTTCCGGCAAACATTAAATCCGTGATACGGAAACCAAGGATCTCGTTAGCCTTCTCAAACATCTCTTTAGCAAGAGGATTATTATCGTAGAGGTCTTTGCCCATACCTACGAACTGTGCCCCCTGACCGGGAAATACGTACGCTTTCATCTTTCTAATTTTTTTCTAATTTCAGTTTTTTAAGACGGTGCAAAGGTAATAAATTTGGAATAATGAGGCTACTATTCATTACAAATTGTATCTTTGCCCCCATAGAAACGAGAATATTAATGACTAATATTATAATATCATGAATGAATTACTATTTTTAGGAAACTTAGGTACAGGCGAGATCGTGATCATCGCCATTGTTGTGTTATTGCTTTTCGGTGGTAAGAAAATTCCTGAGCTGATGAAAGGTATCGGTAAGGGCGTGAAGAATTTCAAGGACGGTGTAAAAGGATTGGAAGACGATATCAAATTAGACGATACGGAAAAGAAGTAAAGGAAGATGCAACAAGAAGAAATGTCATTCTGGGATCACCTAGAAGAACTTCGTTGGACTTTATTTCGTTCTATTTTAGCGCTCTTTGTTTTTGCTATAGCCGGGTTCTCGGTAATGCCGTGGCTGTTCGATAATGTCGTGATGGCCCCGTGTAGCTCCGATTTCATCGTCTATCGGGAAATGTGTAAGATTAGTTCTCATTTTTCTTTTCTCCCGGACTTTTGTAATGATACTTTCCATGTGAACATTGTCAATATCAAGCTGGCTTCCCAGTTCTTCACGCATATGACAAGTTCTTTCTGGTTGGCGTTATTATTGACTTTCCCCTATTTGATGTGGGAGATCTGGAAGTTCGTAAGTCCGGCTCTTTACGAAAATGAGAAGAAAAATGTACGTTGGGTATTCTTGTTCGGAACGATAATGTTCTTTATCGGATGCTCAGTGGGTTATTTCTTGGTGTTCCCGATGACACTACGTTTCTTGGCGACTTACGAGTTGAGTGCCGCCATTACGGAACAGGTATCCCTTGATTCTTACATGGATAACTTCTTGATGTTGATATTCGTGATGGGAATCGTATTTGAGATGCCATTGGTATCTTGGCTATTATCTCAGATAGGGCTGCTAAACCGCTCGTTCTTTCATAAATACAGACGGCATGCTGTTGTCGGCTTGTTAGTTGGTGCGGCGTTCATCACTCCAAGTAGTGATCCGTTTACGTTAAGTATCGTATTCTTACCGCTCTACGGTTTGTATGAGTTGAGTGCGTTCTTCGTGAAAAAAGCCCCAAAGGAAGAAGACGAGGAGAATGAGGAAGATAATAATGAGGAATAAATCCCGAAAGTTATAATAATGTAATATAAAAAAGACGTAACTCTGTTTAAGGGCTACGTCTTTTTTTATTATTTCAATAAAGGTAACCGGTCCAGCATATTCCTTAGCTTGATGGCTATACGAGGCATCGGCTCGGCTACCGTAAGACCTACCAGATCATACTTGGATGCTATATTGTTGATAACACGTACGACCTCGTCTATTTTCATCCCGTTAGGCTCTACGCCGACTCCCGCTATCATATCCGCCGGATCGATTACGTCCATATCGAAGTGAACGACAACTTTGGATGCGCCCGTCCCTTTTAACCACTTGAGGATGGAGGAACTATCCTTCGCCACCTCCTCTGGTGATAAACCTTTTATACCTAAGTTCTTCTGCCGTTCTTTCATGCCCTCATCCCACGAGCGTAAACCTACGATTAAGGTATTCGAGACCTTGAACATTCCCGGTAATAATTGAAGAATCTCTTCATCACCCATCCCTAGACAGGCCGTAAGGGCCATCGCATGATATCCCTTATACTCGTCATACGGCAAGTTTATATCCGGATGTGCGTCTATCCAGACAATGGCTATATCATCCGGATATTTAGCAGCCAGATAGGTGAAGGGTACGACACTTACCGAACATTCGCCCCCTAAGGTGATAATCTTTTCTGGAGCGTTTTCGTGCAGTAATTCGAGGGCTGCTTTTGTTTGTTTCAGAATAACCTTGCGGGCGCTGATCCCTAGATCCGTTTCTCTATCGTTTATATCTAGTGAGATGGGTACTTCCACGGTTTTCTGGGGACTTGGGGGAGCGAGGATATTGAGTAATTGAGCTCCTAGGTAATACCCTCTGGAAGCGTCGTCCGCAGGAAGGTCGGGCATCCAATGATTCACGATCCCACCTTGCCATTGGGGATAGATCAAACGAAGTGTCGATGTTTTATCTTCCATGTTATCGTAGTTTTTGTACAAAGTTAAAGGATTCCACCGAATTCTCGTCTTGATGAAAAAAGATTTTCTCCTTGATGAAAATAGATTCTCATCATAATGAAAAAAGATTTTCACCCCGATGAAAATAGAAAGTTTTCCCCGTAAACTGTTTCTCTTTCGAAATAATTTATGTATGTTTGCTCAAACTCAAAACGAATTGCATAACATGAAGCACATGTCTATATTGGCGGTCTCTTTGCTGGCACTCGTGGCCTGCACGCCTGAAAAGAAACAGGAGGCGGATTACTCGCAGTATGTGAACCCCATGATCGGTACGGATTTTACCGGCAATACCTACCCGGGAGCCCAAGTTCCTTTTGGTATGGTACAATTGAGCCCGGATAACGGTTTGCCGGGTTGGGATCGCATCTCGGGGTATTTCTATCCGGATACGACGATCGCCGGCTTTAGCCATACGCACCTTTCCGGTACGGGGGCAGGCGATTTATACGATATCTCTTTTATGCCCGTGACCCGTCCTTATAAAGAGGCCCCGGCGCCGTTAGGAATCTATTCCACGTTCTCGCATAATGACGAGGCGGCTTCCGCAGGATATTACCGGGTATTGCTGAAGGATTATAACATTAACGTGGAGCTTACGGCTACCGAGCGTTGCGGTATCCAGCGGTATACCTTCCCGGAGGCCGAGGCTTCGGTATTCTTGAACTTGAAGAAGGCGATGAATTGGGACTTTACCTTGGATTCCAAGATCGAGGTGGTAGACTCTACGACGATTCGTGGATACCGCCTATCCCAAGGCTGGTCTCCCTTGCAGCATGTTTATTTCGAGACCCGTTTCTCTAAGCCTTTCGTGGCTTGTCATATGGATACGACTTCTATCGTGACCAAGGAAAAAGGTTGGATCGGTACGGCCTATGTGGCCCGTTTCGATTTCAATACGAAGAAGGATGAGGAAATCCTTGTCACGACCGGAATCTCTGGCGTCAGCATGGAGGGAGCGGGAAAGAATTTGCGTGCGGAAGCCCCGAAGGATGATTTCGATTACTATCAAGCGCAGGCTAGCGCGAATTGGAACCGACAGCTTTCCAAGATTGAGGTGAAGAGCCGGAATACAGACGATATGGTGAAATTCTATACGGCCTTGTATCATTCCATGATCGCCCCGACGATCTATAGCGACGTGGATGGTTCTTATTACGGCCCGGATCAGCAAATCCATAAAGCGGACGGATGGACGAACTATTCCACTTTCTCGTTGTGGGATACTTATCGCGCTTCTCATCCGCTATTTACCTATACCGAACCAGAACGTGCAAATGATATGATCAAAGGTTTCTTGAAATTCTATGAACAGAACGGGGCTTTGCCATTGTGGAATTTGTATGGCTGGGAAACCAATATGATGATCGGATATCATGCCGTTCCCGTAATTGTGGATGCGTATCTGAAAGGTATCGGCAATTTCGATCCGGAAAAAGCACTTGAGGCTTGTATTGCTACGGCCAACCGTGATGATTACCGGGGAATCGGTGATTACAAGAAGTTAGGGTATGTCCCGGCCTACGGCGATCCCAAGAAATGGGAGAACTGGTCGTTATCCAAGACATTGGAATATGCTTATGATGATTATTGTATTGCAACAATGGCAAAGAAGATGGGCAAGAAAGAGATCGCCGATGAATTCTACAAACGTGCTCAGAACTACCGGAATGTTTATAATCCGGCCACTTCTTTCATGCAGCCGCGTGACGAGAAAGGGAACTTCGCTGCAAACTTCAGCCCCGACGATGCGCTGCCACTGCAACGTGATGGCGTGGAGCGACGACCGGGAGGAGCTTAGGCG